>Ga0209013_10002606_pt1 | contig 16247 bp, 15 predicted proteins | sample Cruoilmetagenom2_FD_187291 | JGI IMG/M metagenome (GOLD analysis project Ga0209013, IMG submission 187291) | Oil polluted marine microbial communities from Coal Oil Point, Santa Barbara, California, USA - Sample 2 (SPAdes) (version 2) | ecosystem: Environmental > Aquatic > Marine > Oil seeps ...
CCGGGATCATTCCTGCCATAACCATGTTCATCGAAACAGTTTCGGAAAAGAAAGTCTTTTTTATTGCCTGGATATAACTGCCACCCATTGAGGACTTCATAAACAGTGCTTGGAAGATTAATAGACCCATTACAAAAGCAGTTATATATTCAATAATAAGATCAAGCCCGTTTGGCAGTCCCAGATGAAAAGTGACAATTGCAGCAAGGATAATTCCGGTTGCGTCTCCGGCTACGCAGTGCATCATGGAACCTACAGACTGTTTCCAGTGGGCCTCAATAAACTGATCATGAGTCCCGGGCAAGGGCTGGCGGCAGGAGAGAAAATATATGAACAGTCCTACAGGTCCTGTATAGAGCACTATTAATATCCACGCGAGCTTCATTACCCACTGAGCAGGTGTATTGGTTTGAAGGTCATATATAAGAAAGATTAGGGATGCGCCGGTGAGTATGAACCAAAGAATTAGTGCGCCGCCAGCCACTGTATCAGGAACAATCATATAATCCTCCGCCTTAGAACTGTGTTATTATTGAATTATCTCATTTTGTTGGAGTATATGTCAATCTGTCTGTGTAAAATGTTGTTTATCTAAGCTGTGAGAACTTCGACTATCAACACATGAATAAGCTTACATTACAAGAACACTTTAATGCATTTAAGGTAGAGACCTCCCTTAAATTAACCCTTTCTGGGATTATATGCATCCTAATAAGCAATATTTTCCATTTCGATCTCGGATATCTTTCCACTCTATTTGTATTCTTGATATTAATAATAGCCCATGGAGAAGCTCTAAAGATGGGGGCTCAATCTCTTTTGGGAGTTTTTATTGTCGGTGCTGTAACATTAATTGTTACATATTGTACTGCACCCCTTTTGTCAAGCTCGGTTTAAGTTGGAATGATGACTAAACAAAAAAGGGAGACCGAGGGCATAGGACAGAGTTTAGAGATTCAGGGGTTTGGCGTACTTTTCAGCCTAAAGATATCGAACAGGATGTGCTAATTGCAACCAGTATCGATAGCTTGCTTAAATCCTTAAGCAAAATTTCCCTTGCAATAAGTGAGATTAATCGGGAGGCATTACCCTTAAAATCAACTTTAAGGACCTCGGAGGCTTAGTGCTTCCTGTACATTACATAGTTAGTTTTATATAATTTCTATTTAATATTCTTAAAAGGCGGATAAAGAATTAAGGTAATTCTCTACTCGATCATATGAGTCTTTTTACAGTATTTGCAATAGTAATCACACTGACTGCATTATTCAGTTACTTGAATGAGGTTTACATAAAGCTTCCCGGAAGTATAGGAATTATGCTTGCCTCTCTTATTTCCTCTATTGTATTTATCGTTTTAGGTTACATAGGGTTTGGCCACACCCGGTGGGCGACAGACCTTATAATTGCTGCCGATTTCAATCACCTGTTTATGAACGGCATGCTGAGTTTTCTTTTATTTGCCGCTGCTTCCAGAGTAGATGTAAGCAAGTTAAAGGAATTTGCATGGACAATAGCATATCTGGCAACGGCAGGGATCGTTATTTCTTCTTTGTTTATTGGGTTCTCGATGTACTGGGTCGTTTCACAATTTGGTGTTGGTCTCCCTCTTATTTATGCAATTCTCTTTGGAGCTATTCTCTCTCCCATTGATGCTGTTGTCGTAATCAAAATTTTAAAAAGGGTTGATGCGGGTAATACGATGGAAACTATCATCACAGGTGAATCACTCTTTAATGATGCGGCAGCGGTAGTCCTTTTTGTTCTATTATTGGGTATAGCTTCCGGGAATACATCTATGACGACGCTTGGGATAGGAGAGTTTTTCTTAAGAGAAGCAGCCGGAGGTTTGGTTCTAGGGCTTGTCCTGGGTTATCTAGCACATTTTATGATCCTGCAGATAATATACAAAGGCTCTGATAATCACATTGTAATCATATTACTGACTTTAGCTCTGGTATCAGGCGGGTATACACTTGCTGAGCTCATAGAAGTGTCGGGTCCTTTGACCAGCGTTGTTTCAGGTCTGTTTCTGGCAAAGAGCAAGCACGATGCTATTGGAACAAAACACGAGCACGGCCATTATGTTCGCGAATTCTGGGAGGTCATAGATGAAGTTTTAAATGGGGTGCTCTTTGTCTTGATAGGGCTTGAAGTGCTGGTTATCAATTTCGAAAAAACATATTTTGTCGGGTGTAGTTTAGTAATACCGATAATAATAATAGCGAGATATATAAGTGTTGAGTTTCCATTAGTATTTTTAAGATTTTTTAGACGTATCCCCTCTCTTAAGGGTTTCATCATGACCTGGAGCGGAATACGGGGCGGAGTCTCAATTGCTCTGGCTTTGTCTCTTCCCGATGGTACTCCCAGAGATATCATTTTAGTACTTACTTACGTTGTGGTGGTTTTTTCCATTCTGGTGCAGGGGCTTACATTGGGGCCCGCAGTTAAATGGTATAAAAATAGAGCGGGGATAAAATGAATATGGGGCTCCATTCCCGATATTGCGAATTTTAGGTTACATTAATATTAAGTCCTGTGGAGGGTTGTCCTGAACATATAAAATTCAGTTATGAAAATCAAAGGAGAAAGGTTATGATCCGAAAATTTAATATATTCTTTGTTTTATTCATTGTGGTTTCAATTGTGGGATGTGCAGCTATACAAGCCAATAAAACACAGGAGCAAGAACAGCTACTAAGCGCTGCTGGGTTTATCATGGTTCCTGCTACGACTCCTGCTGAGCTTGAAAACCTTAATACTCTTACACCCAATAAAGTTCTATTTAGCGTAAAGGACAATAAACCGCTTTACTGGTATGCTGATCCAACTAATTGCAGATGTGTTTATACCGGAGATCAGGCAGCCTATCAACGTTACGAAAGGCTTTTAACCGAGTCACAAATTGCAAACGAAGTGGAAGATGCGGCTATTAGTAATGAGGCTGCGGAAGCGAATATGTGGGGCTGGATGGGCAGTCCTTGGGGATGGTAGAATTCTCGGATTCTTTTTGTTGAGAATTAAGAAAATCTAATCTTGCTTTTCTCAATCAGCTTATGAGCAGCCTAAAATCGAAGAATCAGAATATCTAATTCACCGCGAAATTCTTGATAATGTTCATAGTCTCTCTGATTATTCTCTTAATTTTCTACTATGCTCTGCTCGACCGTTATACCCCATATACGGACGATGCGTATATTCAGACCTATGTTGTTCAAGTGGCTCCTCAGGTAGAGGGCAAAGTCATTGGTGTTTATGTCGAGAATAATCAATACATAGAAGAGGGTCAGAAGCTCTTTAGTCTTGATCCGAGACCCTATGAATATGCCGTTGAGCAGCTTCGTGCGACTCTGGTTCAGACCCAGCAGGAGGTCGATCAGCTTAAGAGTGCGGTTGTGTCCGCTGAGCAGGGCGTTAAGCTGGCACAGGCTGATCTGGTTTTCGCACAGAGACAGTATAACGATCTGCTACCGCTTGCAGAGAAAAATTATATTGCACAGATTGAGCTTGATCCAGCTATAGATCAATTAAAATCACAGGAAGCCACGCCCGGGCAGGCAAAAGCTGAGCTTGATAGCGCAAGGTAGGCTCTTGAATACACCATAGACGGTGAGTTCGCTATTATAAGAGAAATTCAGTCTCAGTTGGCCTATGCAGAATATAACCTTACGTAAACAACGGTATATGCTCCAAGTGACGGTTATATAACCAATCTACAGCTTGTAAACGGTGCCTACATAGATGTAGGGGACGCGGTGCAGACATTTGTAGATGATGAGAGCTGGTGGGTTGTGGCTAACTTCAGGGAAAATAGCATAGGTAGGATTCGCACAGGGCAGAGTGCTGAAATCTCCATTGCGATGTACCCAGGGAAAATATTTAAAGCAGTAGTCGAGAATGCGGATTGGGGTGTGAGTGCTGGGCAGGGGATACCGTCGGGTGATTTGCCGGATGTGGAGAATCCTGAGAACTGGTTCAACTTGTCTCAGCGCTTCCCTGTGCGGCTTAAAATTGCTAACCTTGATGAAGAGAAATATCAACTTCGGGTTGGCGGTACGGTAAGCGTCGCAGTGTTTACGGACGGAGGATTTGTTCTAAACAGCCTTGCCAGTTTTTGGCTCCATATAGGAAGCATCGTGGATTATGTTTATTAATTCTGCTAGATGTCAGTCCTATCAAATATACTTAAAAATGGTCCATAATATTTTATATCCGGCTTTAATACTGCCGTTTAGGGTGCCGGCAATTTTAGAGACGCCGATTCGCTTGCGGTAACTAACGGGAACCTCCGTACATTTAAACTTCTCTTTAGCTGCTTTTACCTGCATTTCTACCGTCCAACCATAAGTTTTGTCGGTCATATTTAGTTCAAGCAGTTTATCAAACTTGATCGCTCTAAAGGGTCCAAGATCGGTAAATTTAATCCCGTAAAGAAATCTTACTAAAGTCGTAGCGAGCCAATTGCCAAATACCTGCTGCGGTAATAAGGCTCCTTCCTCGGCATTCCCCAAAGCTCGAGAACCGATTACCATATCAACATCATCTTCAATAATCGGTTTTACAAGCCCGCTCATATCTTCGGGATAGTCAGAGTAGTCTCCGTCTAAGAAGACAATAATATCCGGACGTTCATTCTTGGTTTTGCTCGCAGCGTACTCAATGCCTTTTAAACACGCATAACCATATCCCCTTTGAGCTTCATCTATAACTGTAGCTCCAGCGGATGAGGCATTTGCAGTGGTTTCATCAGTGGAGCTGTTATTCACAACTACAACTTCCTTTACGAGGTCTTTGGGAATGTCGCTTATGACTTTACCAATGGACTCTTCTTCATTAAATGCGGGGATTATTACAAGTATTTTCGCGGTCATAGGATTAGCCGATTCCGGCTTTGATTTAATGGTACCTGTGTTATGAGGTCATGGGAATTAGGCTCTATCCTAATTGAGTTTCTCATCGTCCATATCGTAATGGATCAGGTGGAGATAAATAAAGTCTTATTTGCACGCTTACTTGGTTATATATTCTCTCATAATAACGGGAGAAGCCTGCAAGCCATCGATCTTAATTACCTCACCGGTTTTTCTGTCTACCTGACCAAATTGAAGAACCCCGGTCGGGCAGGACTGCACGCATGCGCTGCAGCGCACACACTCAGGATCGTCCATAGGAAGACCTTTGTTGGCAAAGTTCATAATATCTATTCCCTGATGGCAGACCGATGTGCAAACGTTACAGGAAATGCATTTCTTTTTGTTCGGTATGATTCTGAAACGGCTAAATCTCGCGTATATGTGCATCAGTGCCGCCAATGGACACATGAACCTGCACCATACTCTTCCACTATACCAGAAATACAGTCCGTATCCTATAATTCCCGCCAGGACAATATCCACCACCCATTTGTAATTAAGTTGTATCCCAAAGGGTTTCCAGTTGTAGAGCAATCCTGTATATATGCCGTTTAGAGTTTGCCCGATTGCGGTATCGGGTGCGGACCAGCTGATTATTCTGGTTATAAGTATTATAAATGCTATTGCGAGAATCACTTGCCCTATCATGTTTACCCGGTTCCATTTAGCGCCGTGAGGCATTTTGTGGCGGTATGTGTCTCCTAGAGTTTCTGCCATAGCCCCGCATGAGCATATCCATCCGCAGTATGCGCCCTTGCCCCAGAAATAGATCATTGCCGGGATTATTACAAAGGTCTGAATAACACTTATCACAAGCCATCCCCAAAGGGGCTGGTAACTAAAAACGTTCCAGATAAAAAGAGGCCAGGCTAATATGAATCCGAACGCCCGCCAGTACTCGCGTCCGTGTCCGTAGTTGGCTTCAGGGAACAGGGAGTCCGCAATGGTGTTCATTATTCCAGAGTCAAAGAAGCCGTTGCTTCCAAGATACGGTAGTACGAAATAAGGCAATAGGAATAGCGGTATTACCTGGACTAATGTAAGTGATATAGTTTGCACGGTAATATATGGGGTTTTCCGCCGTCTAATCCTGAGGATACCAAAAATTATGACAATTAATGTGTAGAGTAATGAATAATAAAATCCCGGCTCTTCAAGGGTAATTGATGCTGTCCCTAGAAGAGTTGTGGGATCATTAACCATCTGGGTAAAAGATCCTCCGATACTTTCAAAAAGAGGAGGAAGGTTGTATGGGAACCACTGGTTTGCCTGGAAAAGTTTCGTTAACGAGCCCCCGGCCTTCCAGTTGTAAATAAACGTGAAGAAAATTAGAGAAAGAACTAGAGCCGCTAATCCGGTTAAACCAAGCTCTCCTTTGATTCTTACTTTGCTTCTACGGAAAAAATCCAGAGGAGCTTCACGTCCAAGCATTGTAAATACTGCATCGTTTGGGATTGTGAGTTCGTTTCCGTCTCTATCTGCAATTGTTACTTCATGTTCCTCTATCTCCTTTAGCTGGCTTTTCATAAGAAGATTTATTTTCCCCGGCACATGGTCTCCGGGCATGAAATCCCCTGTGCTGGTAGTGACACGCTCAGAGGATGGGGTTTCTATTGAGACATCTGCCATAGGATCTGCCATAAGCATGTTCAGGGATTCTACGTTCTCAGGTTTGGGTCTTGAGAATTCTTCTTTTCTGTAAGAGTGTGTTACCGAGCCGCCCGCTCTTGCAATTGCAATAGAAGTTTCAAGTGCGCTGTCACCGCCTCCAACGACAAGCACGTTCTTCCCTTCAAAATCTGTGGGGTCATGGAGTCTGTTAAATACCTTGTCCCTATCTTCACCCGGAACGCCCAGTTTCCTAAAATTCCCCGATCGCCCAATCCCCACAATTACTCTTCTCGCTTTTAAATTTTCCCCCTCTGGGATTATAATGTCGAAATAATTGCCTTTCTTTTCTATTCTCTCGACCCTTGCCATTTTAGGCGCAATGCCTTTCCCAAGGGTTTGGGCTTTTATTTCTTCTACCAGGGGTTCTTTAATCTCCTTAGTAAATTGCAGATCACCCAGCGGGACCATATCGGTCGGGTATGTATAGATCGGTTTTCCCTTTGGAAAGTTAACTATAGTAGAGAAAGGCTCGGTGGCCTCTAGTATCTCAAAAGGAAGGTCATCTCTCTTGGCTTCAAGTGCAGCCGCCATGCCCGAGACGCCGGCTCCAACAATAACCAGATCAAGTATGTCAGAGGTCTTATCTTTCGCGCGCTGACTAAGGAAAGTCTTATCCATACGGATGGATTCTACAGCGCGGGCGCCTGAGTCTGAGGAGAATTTAAGAAGCGGTATTCCCGTTAGATCGCCTACAATGTATAGCCCCGGGATATTGGTCGAATAATCGCTATTAACCTCAGGGAGTTTCTCTACAACGCCGGCTGGCCATTGAGTGTGAAGCCATTTTGTATATCGAGTGATCAATCCGAACAATGTAATTCCTCCTAGGCGGCTATTTCAGACTAGTTAACTATTATCTCGAAATTTATAATATCACAATATAAGCTTAATTTTTCTTTGATAAAATATCATTTAATGTCCAGTCGTAGTTTGTATACTCGATCTTGAATTCCCCGGTTGCTTCATTGCCAAAGTAGGGATTAACAAACTCAATTACAGAGCCCGATTGTAAAATAAAATCTTCTTTGTACCAGTCGAATATAGGTGAGAGTAATAAAATCTTATTATTCGTATCGATAGAGTTCTTGTCAGAATCCTTTAAGAATACATTTGTTTGCATATCTAATTGTTTATCAAGTATTTCCGGTTTATAGGGCTCATTGATTAATTCGGGACATCCAACTGCGGCGCAGACTAGTGCAAAGTGAATTCTGGGCTCAGGATAATTCTTGCTAATTACTTCGTTCTCAAGTGAGTTGAGTGTTAATTTCTCACCAAAGAGAGTTACTATTGGCTGCTCCCAGGGCCCGCCTGAATCACCAGCGATATCTTTTATGCTTTTAACAGGATAATTATCTGCTACAAGATTAAGGGTTTGGGCGTTATAAAGGTTGATTAAAAATGCCAACTGTTCATTTTTACTCCACCCGTCAAAAGTTTCTTTACTTATAGATGCGGTTTGTTCCAGATATTGGTTTAAATCTTTGGGGTCGGATTTTAGCCCGGAATAGTCAAACAATCCATCCTTGACATAAGCGTTTAAAACTTTCTGGTACTGCCCGTTGAATTGATCTAATGTGTCGGCTGTTGCAAGCTGATTAGTTAAGAGTAAAACAAATAGAATAATGGCAATAATACTACTAGAACAGGGTTTCATAAGACCTATCTCCATTTCTAATCCTAAAGGCAAGTAAACTCTTTATTCCCTTATACGAAAGCCTAGGGTCTTCGGATTCATTCTTCCTTATGAACTTTCCACCAGTCGCCGGCTCGGACCAGGAGAGCTCTTGCGTATTCTGCATGTGACCACATAAGGGGGGCCGCGAACTGTATATAGCCGCCTTCAGTGCTGGCATCATCCCTGATAATGCAGCTACTGCCTGTTTCTTCATAAGATCTTTTCATGTTGTTGGCTTCTTCCAGAATCTTATCAAACTCGACATTGTCCAGCAGTATCGGCTTATAGAACTCTTTTTGAAAATCTATTCCGGGATCCCACTCCTTTTCCATAAATTCCTCAAATCTCCGGCATGTTGATAGATGCTCGGGTATCTCACCCTTTTCATTCTTATATGAGTCAATCATGCCGAGTAGTTCATCACCTCTGGAAATATCACCGTTCCAGTAGTGGAATTGCGCCAGAACAGCGGTGTACTGAAGCCACGGTCCGTTGCCGGCATGGACATGAGTTGAGAAATCCTTATAAAACGGCAGATATCGCATTATCATGCCAAGCTCAGGATCCCATAGCTGTTTCTCAAGGTAATGCACGCTGTTTTCCATCTGAATCTTGTAATGCAGGAACCCGAAATAAAAAGGACTAAGGAGTGTGAAATCGGGCCTCATGTCTCTTGTGCCGTCGGGGGCTGTTCTCCTAATATATCTGTTATCACCTATGAATAATTCACTTACCGAATAGAGAAACTGATGACGGAAATTTAAGAACTCGGGTCTTATAATATTCTTTTTATCTTTTTTATCTGCAACCTCATTCGCAAGTGAGTAGGCATATAGGAATGAGAAATTAACCCAGCATGTGTATCCCTCTTCCATGGCCGATTCATGTATGGATGTTGTTGAATAAAACAGGTTCAGCTCTTTCTCGTAGAGCACGGTGTAACTATAATCAAGCGCTTTATTTATACAGACAAAGAAATCGTCCATATTCTCTACCGGCCTTTTTAAAAACCTTGCGGTAAGAAGATAATTGCAGATAATGGCAATTCCGTGCGCTACGTTGTCTTCCTGTTTATAAATACTCTTATCTTCTCCTTCCAGGCTGTAACGCTGCCCCCAGCTTCCTTTCTCTGAAATGCAGTCTTTCATAAAATAAGCCATGGACTTCATTATTTCAAAAGCCTTTTCCCTACAGTCGTAATCGTTTGTGGACCCTGCAAGCCTTCTCATGAGTTGTACCGCACAGTTAGTGTCTCTGGGATATACGTACGGGTATCGAGAAGAAGGTGGGGAGGCTAATAACAGCCTTCCATATTTTTTGTTTTCAATGGTGCATTTAAGAATTATGTCTATTTGCTCATTGAGCTGATCGTTAAGTTTGGTTAGCTCTTTAGTCCGTTTTGCCATAACTTCTGTCCTCCCTGTCTATATGCTCATATGCTCTATGGAGTTATCTATAATGACCCTACCAGGTACGTCGCTCCTGTTGGATGGGGCATTCCACCTTCAGGTTCTAAAGTAATGAGCACTTCCATTTCTTTTGATGGTTTAGGCATGGATTTTATCTCCATCATTTTCTCGCCGTTTTTATTGACTTTGAATGTCCCCAGGCTCACAGGTTTACCATCTTCCAGACACCAAACCTGATATGTCATTCCTTCCTCAAGAGTGGGGATATTAGATACTAACAATATAGCGTCGGTAGATTCTTTATCCCAAAGAAGTTTCCCTGAGGAGCTTAGCTCAGACATTGTTCCCGCGAGTTTTACAGTTTCCACATCAGGATTCATTACAAAATTCATTACTTCGGACTCTTTGCCAAGATTGGCTTGGAGATTTTTTAGATTTTGTTCTTGTGTTGATAGTTCATTTCGAAGAGACATATTGTTCACAAAAAGTATTATTAATAGGCCTACCGCAACAGCGCTACCCAAATTGAGCCAGATTGGCTGGATATTTTTCCAGAAGCTAAATGTCGTAGCTTTTTCTTGATCTTCTATTCTCTCAAATATTTTGTTCTCAACTTCAGGAGAAAGTGGGCTATCATCTAAGGAATAGGCAAGTGAGGAAAGAACAAGCTCGTTCTCTCTGAGCACTTTTGCGCAAATCTCACAACCAGTGCTCAGGTGCTCCTCTAACTGTCTCAGCTCATATCCTTTTAAAGCGCCGAGAGCGAAAAGCGTTATCTGATCTTCATATTTTTCTTTATCGTGGCCCATCTAATTCAAATCCTCAATGTAAGGCATTATTTTATCTTTTAGCTTTAAAACCCCTAACCTAATCCTGGTTTTAATGGTTCCCACAGGTTCGTTTAATTTCTCAGCAGCCTCTAAGTGAGTGAACCCCGCAAAATACACCATTTCTATAGCAATACGCTGCTTATCAGGCAATGAATCAAGCGCCTGCCTGATTACATTTTTACTTTCCTCCTTATCTTCTATTATACGAGACAAATCATCGTTTGAGTTCACTTTTTCTTCATCAATCTCAATATTTTGCTGTCTATATCCGACAGTTCGCAATTTATCGATTGATCTGCTTCTGGCAATATTTAATATCCAGGTAGATACCGCTCCACGCTCGGAATCATATGAGTATGCCTTCTTCCAAACTTGTAAGAAGATTTCCTGCACTACCTCCTCAGCATCCTCCTTGTCTCTAAGTATTCTGAGTGCAAGGTTATATACCACTTGAGAAAAACGGGAGTAAATTTCTTTAAATGCGGCTTTATCACAGTTTATTACTTGGTCTATTAACTGTTGATCCAGTTCGCGATTAGATTTTTGTTGCATAACCAGAGTGCCACCCAACCTTGGAACCATTGTATTTAAATCAAAGTTTTTGTCAATCATTAGTTTAGTATTTAATTCTAGTGAATTGACAAGTTCAGTGAAGTTCTGGTTAAGGATATTTAATTGAGAAGTTCTCTGCTCAATTATTAGTGTAGGGTTTAGAAATACTTGTTTCATTTATTTATATATCCAAAAATCAGAATCAGGATAGTCTTTGTCTTCAAATTCATTCATGTTATTTGTTCCTAGAAATAGCTTGATACCTTTTGTCTAATGGATAGCCGGTTTCTTGAAACCCTTGATTTAACGGCTGAGATTGAAAGGCCCATAAGTTCTCCAACCTCCGCGTTTGAAAAGCCTTTTACATCTTTAAGGTCAAATATCGTTTTGTTACTATGGGTTAATTCGTTTACAGCATTCTTTATTGCCCTCATCTTTTCTTTGTAAAGTATTACTTCATCGGGTTTCTTGGCCCAGTTTGAGGGACTTGGGAGTTGTGTTTCTAAACACTCGGGAATATCTAACTGTATTTCCTTATTAGTTCTTTTCTTGGATTCGTTAAGGAATTTGTAACACATATTTAATGTTACTTTATAGAGCCATGTTGAGAATTTAGAGTTTCCTTTGAAAGTATGAAGTTTAGTCGCCAGGATTAAAAAGACCTCTTGTTTAATTTCTTCCGCATCATAGCTGTTACGGATTAGTTTCATCGCAAAACCCATTATCATATTGCTGTAACGATTTACAATACTATTAAAGGCTTCTTCATCATGATTGTTGACATATAGTCCTACAAGTCTCTCATCTGATGCTTTATCATAATCAAATGGTAATGAATAGATTTGGTGATATTTAAGGTGAGATTTGCTGTTAATCTCGTAATCGAAATCAGGTTCATATGGTGTTTCTGGTTTTTTTAGTACTGCGTTTGATTCTTTCATATAATTAGCGTCTCCTATCTGGAATACGATGAAGCTTCTACTTGCTAAATATACGAGAACGACTCGGTTTCAGTTTTATTTGCCGGGGTCGGCAATTAATAGAAATATCAAGATGCATCTCTAAAAAGAGATTCAGGAATTTTGCGGTAGTATAAAAAGATTGATTTTAAGTAACTTTTAGGCAAGTCCCGGGAAAAGCGCCTTAAATCCACTTGCCATCATACCAAATGCGATAGAGGCAAGAATTATTCCCATTATTCTAGTGACTATGTTTATTCCGGAAACTCCTAACAGGCGGCTTACCGGTGCTGAGAAATAAAATGCAAGCCAGAGAATCAGTGCTATTCCTATTGAAACAATAGATATATAGACTTTATCCTCAATCGTTGAGAATGTATGAGTGTTTACAATAATTGTTGTAATTGCTCCGGGGCCAGCAACAATTGGAATTGCAATAGGCACAACAGCGACAGATTCCTTGGATTTTGCATCCTCCTGTTCCTCTTTGTTATGATGTATTTCACTGGTCTTTGCATGGAGCATTGAAATACCCATAAGCGCTATTATGAGACCTCCCGCTGTTTCAAAGGAAGCAATGTCAATCCCAAAACCCCTGAGAAGAAGATCACCGGTCCAGGTAACGATTATTAGTATTATTATGATTGCCGTACCGGCTACAAAAGCCGTCTTTTTCTTCTCCTGCGGCGACCTGTTTCCCGTAAGACTGGCGAATATTGCAAGATTGCCAATCGGGTTTGTGATAGCCAGCATTGCTATTGCGAATGTAATTATTTCTGCTTTACTCATAGCCTTGGACTCATTATTACCGCTAATAATTTAAAGGTCAAACCATCTGTATTCTTTAATAGAAAATGTGTCAAATTATAGTTTTATCTGAGCTTGGTTGTTGAGCGGTTTTGAGTATTTAATTGGACAATAATGACACCCGATAAATTATTTTTCTTGCCTATGGATTATTCATAGCTATATTATTTCTATTACATAATCATTAAGGAGGCTTTATGAAACACATGTTAGCAATATTTGCCTTTATTCCTGTTCTTTTATTCTTAGTTATTTCAGTTGGTTGTGAAAAACCGGAAAGTGTAAATGTTTCTCAAGATAGTTCCGCTACCAAAGAAGAGACGATAATAAAGGCAGCACCCAAACCAGAAAAATCCGCCGAAGTTATAAAAAAGAATCAAGCAGTCTCAAATTTGGAAGGTACTCAGCAATTCCCGTCTTTTGCGGATCTTGTAGAGGTTCTACAGCCTTCTGTTGTTAATATTAGTACTACAAGTGTTGTGCGCCAACAAAGCCCTTTTCAAAGGCAACCCAATTCGCCATTCGGTGGAAATGGTCCTTTTGATGATTTTTTTAAAAAGTTTTTTGGCGGTGACTCTCCTCAGAAAGAATTTAAACGGCAAGGTCTCGGCTCCGGGTTTATTATGAGCAAAGACGGATATGTAGTAACAAATAATCATGTTATCGATAAAGCCTCAGATGTTGAAGTTGTTTTACAAAATGGTGATAAGTACAAAGCAAAGATTATAGGTAAGGACCCAAAGACTGATCTCGCTGTCCTGAAGTTTGAACCAGATCAGGAAATTCAAGCGGTTCACTTTGGTGACTCTGATAATCTTAGAATAGGAGATTGGGTCATTGCTATCGGTAATCCCTTTGGATTGGGTTATACAGTAACGGCCGGAATCGTCAGTGCAAAGGGGCGCTCTTTAGGGTTTGGTGCATATGATGATTTTATTCAGACAGATGCGTCTCTAAATCCAGGAAATAGCGGAGGGCCTCTTTTTAACTTAAAAGGCGATGTCGTAGGGGTCAATACGGCTATAGTCGCACGGGGACAGGGAATAGGGTTTGCTATACCTATAGATATGGCGGAATTTGTCATAGAACAGCTTAAATCAGACGGAAAGGTTGTTAGGGGATGGCTTGGGGTTTATGTCCAGAAAGTAACGCCTGAAATCGCCTCAAGTTTCGGTCTTAAAGAGGATGAAGGGGCCTTGGTAAGCGATCTTGCTCCTGACAGCCCAGCGGAGAAGGCCGGAATTGTAAGAGGAGATGTTATAGTAGAATATGATGGTCACAAAGTTGACGATGTCTCTGATCTAACTAATATGGCAGCAGTGACACCTCCAGGGACAGAAGTGGATGTAAAAGTTATTCAAGACGGTAAAACAAAAATTGTGAAAGTAAAGCTGGAAGAATTTCCTGAGCAAGAAGCTCAACTCAAAGATGAAGTTCGAAAGAGTTTGGGCCTTACCGTAAAGCAGTTAACTCCTAATATTGTAAGACGTTTCAAAATCAACCAGAATGAGGGAGTAATAATAGCGGATGTTGATCAGGGCAGTACTGCCGGAGATGCGGGGCTTAAACCAAAGGATATAATCTTAGAGATCAATAAAAAGCTTATAAAGACTTTAGCCGATTATTCAGCCGCACTAGAGCATGTAAAGCCAGGTGATACGGCATTATTTCTTGTCAAACGCGGTGATAATACTATCTACGCAGCTTTAAGAATCAAAAAAGACGATACAGACAATAATAATGAAGTCCAAAAAGAATAGGCATATACATTCTTAAGCGTTAGTATGATCCCTGTAGTCAGAAGATTGCGATATTGCCGAAATCTGAATTTCACTTTGAGCTTCATTGACAAGCGATTGTATTTCATGTGACAATGGAAGGGTCGGGCATATTTAGGCGGGACTTTAACACTATCTGCTCGAGATACTTAAGGAGGGCTAACCTGGATGCCTGAAAAAACCTCTAAGCGCGTCTTGATTCTGGGGGGAGGATTTGCCGGTTTAGAAGCTGCGGAAACTCTTGAGAAGATTTTTTCTGAAAATGATGAAGTCGAGATAACTCTTGTTAGTAAGGATAACTATCTTGTTTTTACTTCAATGCTAGCTGAAGTGGTATCAAGCAGTATAGAAGCTAAACATGTGGTTATTCCGCTAAGAGAATGCCTTGAGAAGGCCACATTTAAAGAGCTTGAAGTACAGAATATAGACCTAAAGAAAAAAGTAGTTGCCGGCTATCACTTCCATACACGTGAGACTTTTAACCTAGAATATGATTACCTCATCCTGGCAATGGGGTCTATAACAGGTTATCACAATGTGCCGGGGGCAGAGGAATATTCTTTCCCGCTTAAGGACCTTGCAAACGCTATGGTTCTAAGAAGCCATATTATAGATATGTTCGAGAGGGCTGATCTAGAGCAAGATCCCGATACAAGGAAGCGTTTACTTACTTTTGCGGTAGTTGGCGGGGGCTACACGGGTATTGAGGTAGCTGCAGAGCTTAACGATTTTGTCTCTTTTAGCCGAAGATTTTATAGAAATGTTAAAAAGGACGAGGTAGAAGTTATCGTTGTCGATCCAGGTGATAGAATCATGCATGAGATGAGCGAAGGGCTTGCCGAATATGGTCTCAAGTTACTTAAGAAGCGAGGTATGCAATTCCGCCTGCAAACCAGAGTAGCGGGAGTTACTCCTGACTCAGTCGAAATACAAGATGGGGGTAAGATAGAAACTCATACTGCTATATGGGCTGCTGGTACTGCTCCTCAACCTGTAATAGCGGCACTCCCAATTGCTGATAAACGTGGGAAAATTGAGGTAAATGATTATATGGAAGTTGCTGATTATCCAGGGGTTTGGGCACTTGGAGATTGTGCTTTGATACCGGATCCTCACTCTGGGAAGCCATATCCACCCACAGCTCAACATGCAATTCGGGAAGGAGCACGTGTGGGACATAATGTGGCGGCCGCAATAAATCAAAAGGATGAGGATAAAAGACCATTCGTATTTCAAACTCTGGGAATGCTGGCACCACTTGGTCATAGATCGGCGGTAGCTGACATTAAAGGTTTTAAGTTCTCAGGTTTTTTTGCCTGGCTAATGTGGAGAGCTATTTATCTTGGAAAGCTTCCAGGGTGGGACAGAAAGATTAGAGTATCACTTGACTGGTTCTTAGATATTTTCCTTCCGAAAGACATTATACAGCTTAAATTTCTAATAAAAGAGCGTCAGTCACCGTCTGAAGATAAGACTTCCTAATTTTCCTTGGTACGGGATTTAAGGAAGATCACAAGGTCGCTTAGCTCATCATTTGTCAGAGTTCCTCCAAACCCGGGCATATTGAGCCCACCGTTCATGATACGCCAAGTTAGTTCATCGGCCGAAAGTCTATCCCCGATATAAGTCAGGTTAGGACCTCTTTCG
>Ga0209013_10002607_pt1 | contig 16242 bp, 17 predicted proteins | sample Cruoilmetagenom2_FD_187291 | JGI IMG/M metagenome (GOLD analysis project Ga0209013, IMG submission 187291) | Oil polluted marine microbial communities from Coal Oil Point, Santa Barbara, California, USA - Sample 2 (SPAdes) (version 2) | ecosystem: Environmental > Aquatic > Marine > Oil seeps ...
AAATCCTTATCTAAAATCTTGTAATGTCCTAAATTCCCTATAAATTGAATATTGTCTTTAATTAAATCCGGATCGCTGAATATCGGATGCGATTTCCTGATGTTCTCGATGACACGTCCTGACAGTTCTTCCATCACATCTTTATTCAATTCAACACGTCCGGTACCTTTCGGAGCGATGTATACACACCCATCGTCATATATCAATAGAAGTTTATAGCCCTTATCTTTTAGATAATCTACTATTGTTTTGTTTATAAAATTCGTGAGAATCCCCTTAACATCATCCAGACTGTGGTATCTCAATTCATAATCCCGAAGTATTGAATCGTCGTCAAACACCCTAATTGTGCGCGCTCCGCAGGCATTGCTCAGCGATTCTGAACTCGCGAAAGCATCGGCAACACGCACCCGTCTCGCATTTCTACTGAAGTTCAATGTGAGATGTGCGGTCATGGAGTTATCGGTTATGTGCGTTGCTCGCGCAGAGCACCAGTGATCCTCTGCTGTGAGGTTCGGGGCAATGTCTGAAATCTGTGCACCCTCAACGATCCGCTCGACATCATGAAGTGGAATATCGAATTCCTTTGACCGGTCCGACCCATCATACAGTTTGTGGATGTCGTGTGAAACAAAGAGTGCGACAACCTCACGTAGCCGATCTTCACTATAGGGGTCACCAATCTCTCTGAAGACTGAATTAAGCTGAAGCAAGAAGAAGATACCATTTCTTACGTGATTTAACATTGATTGGTCTGTTTTTCCATATTCTACTGACTTTGCTGGCTGTGTGTCCCACCCCATATCTATCAATAGCACATCAACCCGGGCATAATCCTTGAAAACGTTGTATTCAGGAGAATCAGGAATTAAATCGCCCTCTGGACGGTCGAAGAAAGTCTCATACATTTCTTCTTCTGATTCAGATCCCTGATCGCCATTATTCTGCTGATCCGTGTTGATCGTTTCTGGCATATCCTGATACATGTCCAGTGTTGTATCTATCTTGTTCATCTCCTCACCTCGCGCACCTCTGCCCCCATCTTCGTCCGCACCCATCCACACCCTCGCCCCACGCTGCTCCCGACTCCGCTGTACTCCGCGAACATCGCAAGCGCAACAACCGTATTCTGCACATCCTGTGGCGCATCCCGCATAAACGTGTACGCGCATCTGCCAGTGAACCCCTGTTTGAATATCGGTCTCGGATGCCCCCGCTTTGAATCATGCGCAGTATTAACCATTACGCTGTGCGTAGCATAAGATTTTGCATCCGGCTTCTCAGCAAGATGCCGTGCAAATTCGTCCCGTTCAACGCTCATCTTAAGCTCCTCTGGGCAGGCATGGTTCCATTTCGAAAGAAGCGAGTTGAAGACCGCAACCCGGTGTGGAAACATTTCGGTCACGCTACTGTTTCCGTATTGGATGCACGCAGGCGACAGGAACGCAAGCTCTATCGCCCCTCCATCATGTCGTGAAACCTCTCCCATCAGCTCTTCAAACGTAAGTGTGCTGCTTGTAACCTCTTCAATCCGTAGGGACCCTGCCTCAAGATTGATATCCATGCCCTCTATGATCAGCGGCTGGATCAGTGACTGGAATATCTCAATCTCGGCTGGATCAGTGATCCCGATGTGAAACTGGTACGTCTGCTTCGAATAGAGTATCTTGTTCATGGGGCGCTTCGCCGCTCTGCCAAACGTTCCGGAAAGCCCGCTTACCGCAATCGCCCCCATCTCTGAATCGTGAACGCGCCCACTTGTCTCCGGATTGGATGAGTGCATAACCGCGAGCAGTGCCGAGTAAAGTTGGTATCCGGTGCTGCTTGGCGCCTCAAAATCACCGGTTGGTCTGATCGTGAGCATCATCTGTTGCATGGATATAATAGACGTGCTCATCCCTTATGAATCTATCGATATTTCACAATACTTGCATTAAACTGAAATTAAATTACTATACTTGTACGAGTGCGCATTAATACCCTGCAACCGAGCCACCACCACTACCACCCAACCTCACCGCCCCTCATCCACAAACCGCACAACCGCCCGCTCAAATTCTACCACGTCCGAAAGCTCCGACTGGATCATCTCAAGAATAATGGCATTGTCAACATCCCCGTACCTGTGCACCAGCAGATTCCGAAGAACCTGACATCCGCGTCAGGTCGTGTGGACCATAGCCGCCCGGACCACATGGGCGCATCGACAGTGCTTTAACTCACTACAGACAATATCACACTATGACCGACGTACAGATACCCCCGATTGTGGAAAAAGAAATCCATGCGTTGATCGAGACGAAATACTACTCTTCAATCTCAGAAGCTGTCAAAGATGCCTTCAGAGCATTGTTCGCAACAAAACCAGCCCTTAAGATAATTTCAGCAGTATACCTATATTCAAATAACGAAGTTTCCATCTCAAAAGCAGCAGAGATTGCAGGAGTCAATATCGAAGAGTTCAAGGAAATCCTGGCGAGTCGTGGTGTGAAACGGGAAATATACCCAAGTGAAAGAATCGATGAGAATGTGAGGCTGATACTGGAGCGAAGAGTTTGAGTATTCTTATAGATACGGACGTGCTGTCCGCATTTGCAAAAATCAGCGGACTTGAGCTGATGAATGACCTGTTCTCCAGTGAAGAGATGTTGATTACCAATGGTGTTTATGAGGAACTTGCGTACATAAGAGACTCCGGTTATGATTTTGTCGATCGAATTTTTAGTTTTGTCAGGAATACGCCGATGAATGAGGCGGAACTCGATATGTATCATTCATTCCTGAAACGCACCAGCCTGGGCAAGGGGGGAATTGCAGTGCATCGCGGTTTGCATCGTGCGGGGTCATCCATTCATCACAAACGACAGAAAGGCAAGGAATTTCGCCAGCGCAAAAGGTGTTGTGACCTGGGACATACCTGATATATTGAAGGCATTGTGGATGACTGGGATTAAAAGCAAAGAAGACGTTGCGAGTTTAATGGAGCTGCTGGAGCAGAAAGATCTGATGGTTATCAAAAACAAAAATCAAATCCTCGGATATGCAACGGATTAGACGATCAGCTACACTTCCACCCCTAAGCCCCTCATCCCCTGTCCATCCCACTCATGCGCTCCAGAATCACCCTCTGAAAAACCACCCCCCAATCCAACATAAATTCTCTCCAAAACTTCACATCACCCCAACAAACGCACAACCACCCGCTCAAATTCTACCACGTCCGAAAGCTCCGACTGGATCATCTCAAGAACAATGGCATTGTCAACATCCCCGTATCTGTGCACCAGCAGATTCCGAAAACCAGCCATATCCCCGAGTCTCTCGGCAAGATCTTTCTCAATCACACCTTTCTTCCCGAGCAGATGAAACATCCCCCGGTATTCCTCTGCCCGTCCCATGCCCTTAACCGCTATGATGTGGCTGGCAATGTCGATGCAACACTCGGTGATCTCAAGAAGCGAGTACTTCGCAGCCTGCACATCCCTATAACTGCCAAGAAACTCCTCAGAATCCGTATATCCAAATTCATCAAGAAACTCAAGGTTCCGATCGATAATATCCAATTTCGACTCGATCACATCCCGATCAATCTCCATAAATTAGCCGCCTCCTGCGTTCTCTGTCATACTCCCTCAAAAATGGCTTGAAATCAAGATACTCCTTCAAGACATCCGTCTCAAACTCCACCCTCTTCTTCTCGTCCCGCACAAACACAAGTTTTCCATATCGCAGAACCTGATTCAAGAACCTGACCGGTCGCCGGTTCAGCACACGCAGATCAACATCCCTTGCAATACACAACCTTGATTGTATCTCGCCAGCCATCCGCACCCCGTACCGATAATCAGGAGCGGCATCGTCTGCAAGCAGGATGCCCACATCGATGTCGCTATCTTCCCGCATTATACCTTGTGCGGCAGATCCATAGAGGTAGGCAGCTATAACCTCCTCATGTTCGCTGATAACGGATTTCAGAGATTCGATCAGATCCGAATTCTGGTGATTCACTTGTACCCTCTCTTCCGGTTCTTCGATGTGCGTTTCGTGAGAATCGAGCATCAGTTTGCCAATGCCCGGGTGTAGTCTCCCTGAAGATGGTAATGCTGTCCGACATTGGCGCATCTATCGGATCGTCCATTCTTGTCCTCTCCGAAATCTGTTTAGCACGCCTCCTACTTATATCCGGCATCCCTCATGAAACCTGCCACCACTGTCTCCGGAGACCCGGGCATAAACCCCCGTCGCAATCACGCAACTTTTGCGCCGATGGGCATTAATACCCCAAAATCAAAACACATCACACCACCATGAAGACCTATATCTCACCAATCGGCTTTGAGACCACGCACGTAATCTCGCTCATTGTTGCGCACGGAATCGAAAAAGGCGACCGCATCATCCTCCTGCGACCAATCGCGTCAGATTCCCGTGCCGACCGTGCAGTAGATGACATTATGGATCTCACTGCGAAGGTCGATCGCACAATCACCGTTGATGTTGTTCCGATTGATCACCGCAACTTCGGTGCGATGATGCTAAGCTTAATGGACATGATAGCCTCAGCCGCTCCGCCAGCCGTACCAGCAGGCGGCAAAGTCATCGTGAACCTCTCAGGAGGTCCCCGCGAGATTTTGATCGCACTCACCGCAGCATCCATGGCACTTTCGGAACTGGTCTACAAAACCGCGAACTTTAGCGACATTGACCGCGAACTCCGTGAAATCGAACTGCCACACATCGCCCGCACGCTGGACAAAACCGCGTGGCAGATACTACGCGACCTGGCAGGGCACGAGCACACAACGCTTGTAGAGGTTGCAACACGAACCGGCGCATCAGAGAGCACAGTCTCACGCCAGTCCGCAAAACTCGCGAGATTGCGTGCAGTCGAAATTGTGCCCGCGGGCAGAAGCAAGCGAATCACGCTCACATTGAGTGGCAGAGTGCTCCTGAAGATCTGCGAATGCGAAGCGTGAGACTCCATATCCAGAAGACCCGGACTCCGGACTCGCTCTGAATGCACTGATTTGGAACCACGCAACACCGAAACCCCTGATCCCCCAAAGTGTTAATATAAGACAGACCACAAAATTGTGATGTGAACAATTTAAATATCGCACTCGTCATTTTAATTGGATTCTGGGTCATGATCGCGTTTCTGAATAAGCAGGGCATCTTGGAGCGGTACAACATCTCGGCATTTGGACCGATACTGATGGTTCGCACCAGACGCGGACAGAAATTGCTCACAGTTCTTGCGCGGCCACGCAGGTTCTGGAGGTTCTTCGCAAACATGGGTGTGCCGATGATGCTCATCGGGATGCTCATAATGTTCGTTCTAATCCTCCTGACCGATTATGCGATGCTGAAGATGTTGTACGATGGTGCGATGCTCCCGTCCGGAAAATACAATGCGCCACAGAATATCTTTCTGATTCCTGGTGTTAACGAGTTCATCCCTCTTGTCTGGGGTGCGATTGGGCTGCTTGTAACACTGGTTGTGCATGAACTTGCACATGCAATTCTCTGCAGGGTTGAGGGCATCGATGTCAAATCGATGGGTGCAGTGCTGCTCGGGGTGATCCCGATCGGCGGATTTGCAGAGCCAGATGAGGTGCAGTTGTTCGGAAAGAAGAAGGGGACTGGCTCAGCAGAACCCGGAAATCTAAGCACGGGGTTCGGCTATGATCGGGCAATAGATAACCACCCAAATGACGAGACTGCTGAACAAAGACGTGAGGATGATGCGGGGTCTACTATATCTACTTCTACTATATCTACCGCATCTACCGGGGCACCCCGGAGCTCGCGGATACGGATACTCGTGGCAGGTGTCATGGCGAACTTCGTTGTCGCATTAATCGCATTTGCGCTCTTTTTTGGTCCGGCACTCGGAGGGATCGCACCAGCCAGCAACGTCGCGGTCGTATCGGTAGACGCAAATTCATCTGCGGCATACGCGGGCATCAAAGAGGGCATGGTGATAACACAGGTGGATACTGTCACAGTCACGACCGCACACGACTTCTACACCCACATGTCCACCCGACCGGATGCGCCGCTTGTCATGCATACGAGAAAGCGAGCGACGAGCGATACATTCCATATCGACGAGCAGGACGCAGCCCTTCAGAAGGGAGTCATGATCTGGGAGGTTCTTGAGAATTCATCTGCGGCACAGGCAAATATCACGAAGGGTGTGACCATTACGATGATCAATGATACAAAAATCGGTTGCACAACTGATTTTATTGCGTTTTTGAACACGACTGCACCGAACCAGACAATCGAACTCTTTTTTGAAGGGAATAACTCCTCGATAATGAAACTCGGATCTTCACCGGATCGCAGTTGCGGGTACATGGGTGTTGTCGCAACAACGAAGCTCGAATTCGCTGGCATGTCGATTGGCGAGTACCCGGCTGCCGAGAAACTGCACATCTTAAAGAAGATTCCCAGTATGATGGATCGGGCTGAGGGCTGGATCATAATCTTTGTGCTGCCGTTTGTGGGGTTCGATGGCAGCGGATTCAGCGGATTTGGCGAGATCATGCAATTCTACGAGCCTGTCGGGTGGGCTGCCGATTATGGCGTCCTCGTCTTCTGGATTGCAAGCGCCCTTCTCTGGATTGGATGGATCAATTTCTATGCCGGGCTGTTCAACTGCCTGCCAGCAGTTCCGCTGGACGGAGGACACGTCTTCAAAGACATCATCCACTCGTTCTTCGGAAGGGTTGTTAGCGACAATGGCGCAGAACAGCTCTCAAGGAGTCTAGCAGTGGCATTCGCGGTTCTGATCCTTCTTTCGTTTGTCTTCATGATCTTCGGACCGGTTCTCGTGGAGCTTATAGCTGGGTTCTCGTGAGCGCTTCCAGCTTCTCCCCGATCTGATGCGCATGCTCCCGGTACTCGTGACTTTCTGCGGGAATCGTCTCATCCACGCGTGCGTACCGCCTGCCATCAGGCGAGAGCATCTCGGCACGCACCCTGACCTCTCGCCCATCACCAACCATCTCGGAGAACGCACCTATCGGAACACTGCACCCGCCCCCAAGAACATCGATTACGATCCGCTCAATCTCAGTCTCGATTCTGGTCTGCGGATGATCAAGTGCACCCACCAGATCCGCTGCCCCGGAATCCCTGAGTGCCACGATTGCGATTGTGCCCTGATTGGCTGACGGGACGAAGCGGTCAATATCGAGACGCTCAAATTCAAGATCCCAGCCCATTCTTGTGAGCCCTGCCTCGGCAAGCAGGATGCCATCGTAGGCACGATCACGCAACTTTCGTAGGCGGGTGTTGATGTTGCCGCGCAGATCCACGATATCAAGGTCGTCGCGGAATCGGTTCAACTGGGCTCTGCGGCGCATTGACGATGTGCCGATGACCGCGCCTGTGGGCATCTCCTCAAGAGGTGTGTTGTCGTTTGTGATCAGGATATCATGAGGGGAGTCACGTTTCATAACCGCCGCTGTTACCAGTTGCTCCGGGCGGATCGTGGGTATATCCTTCATCGAGTGGACTGCGATGTCAATATCACCCGCAAGCGAGTGCTCATCAATCTCACGCACGAATACGCCGACACCGGAGAGTTCGTGCAGAGGAAGGTTCGTTACTGAGTCACCATGCGTCTTGATGATACGAATTTCAGTATCGATGCCGACTTTGCGCAGTTGCTTGGAAACGATCTCCGCCTGCATACGTGCCAGCATGCTCCCGCGTGTTCCGATGACAATCATGTGCCATTTCTTGGTTGTGATATGTATAAACGTTGCTTGGTACGTGTTTAGCCAACCACACAATTGCACAGATTTCCACGAGAAAGACTACCATCTTCTTGTGTCAATCTCGTGGTTTTTCACCTCAGCTAAACACATACGTTGTTTGTAACCGGGGCTGCCGTGCTATTCGGTTGCTGGCAAACGCTTTAACGATTATAACAACGAAACTGTTATATATTATGGAACATCAAAACGGTACCTATGGCTGCAGACTCAGTGGGCGAAACCGAGAAATCCACTGATCGTTTCATTGGTTCGGAGATGATCATCTCTAGAGGATTCATGGTATCTGCCCAGAAGATGTTCGGAGATGGCTACAAGGCGATCATCCGGAATCTTTCGCACGAATATGGGGGCGCAATCATCACATACCTCGCAGGTGATACCGACCTGACCGTGCTCTCCGATTCCGAGAAGCTGCAGATACTCTTCGAGCGTGGTGTCGTCGCTGATTCTGTGAACGTGGAACTCGAGGGTGATAAACTGACACTCACAACGAGATTTTGCAAGCACCACCTTGGCAAGAATGTGCGTGAAGACGTTGGAATTCCGGCGACTCGGGTTTGTCCTGTCGGCATTCTCGCAACCTGTCTGATACAGAACGTACTCAATCAGGGGGTTGTTGGCGGGAAGAAGGATCCCGGCGAGTATGACAAAACCGGAATATGCACAATACGGTTTGATTTAGTTTCCCGGCGTAAGTCGGAAGTAAGGAGTACAGGGGGTTGATCATGATCGTGACAGAGAAGCTCAGCAAGGTTTTATCAGATCTTATGAAGACTGGGGCGATTGAGTCAAGCGTGGTTGCGAGTCGAGACGGGTTGCTTATGGTATCATACATGCAAAAGGGAGATGACGAGACGTTCGCCGCGATGTCCGCAACGATGCTCGGCGCCGCAGAGACTGCATCCACCGAACTGGAAAAGGGAGTTCCGGATCGGGTGATCGTCGAATCGAATGATGGAAAACTGATCGCAGTCGGCGCCGGACCAAAGGCGCTGGTTGTGGTGCTCACTCCGGCAGACGCGGGTCTTGGGCTCATGCTCGTGGAACTTGGCAAGGCTGCGGACGAGATCAAGAGGATTCTGAACTGATGGGTGATCTCTTGTGGGTTGAACTGGACGGATGGACTGCAAAATTACGATTTTCTGCCTGTCATCTTATACCGCACCATCCGAAATGCGGAAGGCTGCACGGGCATACGTACGCTGTGAGTGTGAAGGTATTCGGAGAACGAACCGGCGAGTTCATAATCGATTTCGAGATCCTGAAAGGACTGATTGCAGAGATCTGCGAGCGCCTTGACCACCGCGTAGTTCTTGCTGAGAACGATACCCGCCTGCAAATCACAAAAGATGATCAGAGCCTAATCGTTGAGACTGGCGGGAAGATGTACCAGTTCCCAATTGAGGATGTCACGCTCATCCCGACTGATTCAACGAGCGCAGAGAGCCTCTGTGAGTATGTCGCATCCGAACTGGCTCCGGGAATGAGTCCCGGCGTCAGTAGAATAGAGGTACGAATCGATGAGGGGCTCGGGCAGGGCGCGGGATTCGTGCTTGATATTGCGAGGACGGGTGCCATAGCAGAGGCAGGCACATGAACATTCTCTGCTGCTACAATGTGAACATCGACGCGGTTGGAACAATCGACGGCGCAAAGCTCACCGAGTACATCAGGGGTGCCAGAGGTTGCGAGATTGATTACACTCACACGCCTGATCACATCAGCGATATGGCTGATCTTGTTACTCTTCTACTCTCGCATATACAGAATGGGACCGGCGGCGAATATCTGCTTGAAGCACCCGATGCAATCGTTGAGTCGCCGCTTCTGCTAAAAAACGAACCTGTGCTACGCCTGGGCGGAAACGCAGGAATTTCTGCGAGTGTTCTCTCTAATCTCGGCGCATCACTTGTGATTCTGAACGTGGCATCCATGTCACGAACGCAGGCAGACCTGCTCACCGGAGCTGCGATACGGATTCCGGTTTACGAAAACGATGAACTTGCCTTGTTGACGCCGTATAATGCGCATGATGCACATGATGCGCCGCATAGTGCGCGTGCGATGGGTGATTGCGAAGACGCCATACACTATGTCTTCGACTTTAAGAGTGGAACAGAAGTCGAACTGCGCGACAGAACGATCGTCGCGCCGGATAACAACCGTGTCATAGCGACGTATGATCCAAAGAACATCGCGCTACATGTCGATTGCGCGTTTGAGGCTTTTTCCAATGCGAGAATCAAGGAGATGGACGGCGCGCTGGTATCGGGACTCCATCTGCTGCGCAGCAACTACCCCGGCGGATCAACATATCTCGATCATTTGCAACCGATCATATCTGAATTGCGGAGCTGGAAATCATCAAATCCGGATTTAAAGATACATTTCGAGTCAGGGGACTTTTTGGATGCCGAGATCCGGGATCATGTGATCTCTTACATCTCTAGTGTCGTGGATAGTATCGGCATGAACGAAGACGAGTTTTTTGAGGGAGAAACAGATTTTTCGGTAGTAAAGATCGTCGAAAAAGCGGTACAGTTCGTCGATCGCCTCGGGATCTCGAGATTATGCATCCATACGAGAGATTTCATGGTGAGCGTCTTTGATTGTGATTACATCGATTGCGCATCCGAGATTGACGCGCTGGGCGCGGGTGCAGCCGCAGCCGCCGCGCGTGCAGCAACCGGGCGCGTGGACCGCGCGTCTGTGGATGCGGCAGTCCGCGATCTGGAGCCGAGCAGCAAAGGCGTCCGTGAGTGTGCGATTGCGCATGAACACTTCGGCGGAAAGATGATCGGAAATGGAGTGAATCTACAATTGAGTGGATATTCAATCTGCGTTGTTCCATCGCTCTGGTGCGAGCACCCGGTATCAACGGTTGGCATGGGTGACACCATGACCGCGGGCGCATTCCTGATGGAACTTGCGCACCGTCGGTAGCCAGTAATCGTCATCAGTAGTCATATTTTCTGTGATAACCCCGTGGCGTTATGATGGTATTGCCCCATGTTCTTGACTCGCTATTTCCAATGATAACTGTGGTATGCATGTCCACGAAATCGTCGAAGTTGAGCGCGTCTTCGAGCGTGGTTGTGACCGTGCTCATCCCCTCTCTGAATGCATCTTTCACGAGCCCTACCGGAACCGACCCGCTTCTATGCTTCCGGACCAGTTCTACGCATCTCTTGAAGTTCGTGTTCCTGTTCCTGCTCTTTGGATTGTACAGGACGATCACAAAATCGGCTGCTGCCGCGCTCAGCAGCCGCTTTTCGATATCCTCCCATGGCGTCAGCAGATCGCTCAGGCTCACGCTTGCGAAGTCGCCTGTGATGGGTGATCCGAGGATGCTTGCTGCTGCGCTTGCGGCTGTAACCCCTGGAATCACCTTTATCTCAATATCTGCATCTTCTTTTTCAGCAATCTCCAGTACGATTCCTGCCATACCGTATATCCCGGAGTCTCCTCCGCTTATGATTGTGACCACATCTCCACTGGATGCCAGTTCCAGCGCGTTTTTGGCACGCGCAATTTCTTTCCCCATTGAACTTGTTATGACCTCTTTATCTCCAAGCAGTGACTTGATCTGATTGAGATACGTGTTGTTGCCGACGATGTAGCGCGACTCTGATATCACCTTCTGTGCCGCAATGGTCATTAGATCCGGATGCCCTGGACCAATTCCAATTATATACAGTTTACCGCCTTTGGTAGCCATATTCTGCTATTATGGCTCCTATATCTTATGTGTTATTGCCTAACCGGGCGTCTCGTGTGTCTCGTATGTGCCAGGCGCAATCACGACTTTCAACGAAACCTTTATCTGCTACCCGCCTAACCTATAGAATACATTGTAACTCTTATGTTACGTGATTTATGATGCATATGGCAATTAACATTGCTATAGAAGGGTGAAGAGCGAGATTGTCGCATCTCGTTCGATGAAGCCGTGTATACGTGTGATCTGGACGCTTACTGAATTAAGCAGAGGCGGATTCTGGTAATTATGCCATCTGGTGAATAGTTCGGCTCAAGTGCCTACGAAGGACGTGCCAAGCTGCGATAAGCCTCGGCGAGGTGCATGGAACCATTGAACCGAGGATCTCCGAATGAGACTTCTTGATGCGACGCGAGTCGTATCGATCCTTCGGGATCGGGAACGCTCCGAATTGAAACATCTTAGTAGGGGCAGGAAAAGAAATCAATTGAGATGCTGTGAGTAACGGCGAGTAAAAACAGCAGAGTTCAAACCGAATCTTTCCTTGAGAGAGGCGAGACATGTGGTGTTGTGAGGCAGATCATATACGGTCCGGACCAGTGAAGTCAAACTCATCTGGAATGTTGGGCTACAGAGCGTGATAGCCGCGTAGACGTAAACTGGTGGACTGTGATCTGATCCTCGAGTACCGTGGGTCGGAAATCCCGCGGAAATCTGGGAGACATCAACTTCCAAAACTAAATACAACTTGAGACCGATAGCAGAGTAGTACCGTGAGGGAAAACTGAAAAGCATCCAAAAGATGGAGGTGCAAAGTGCTTGAAACCAGATGGTGATGGTGGGATATGGCGTGTAAAGGATCTTCGCCGCGAAGGAGGCAGTCGCGAGGCTGTAGTACGGGCGGCGTTGCCGATGTCATATCATACGTTTTGAAGAACGGGCCAGGGAGTGTATCTTGGTGGCGAGATTAACGCTTTAAAAGCGGGAGTCGAAGCGAAAGCAACACGCGCGTAGCCTTTGGGCATGGCGCGAGGTATCCAATGTGCCTGAAGTCACTGGGGTACGACCCGAAGCCGGGCGATCTATGCGTGGGCAGGTTGAAGCGTGGCGAAAGCCGCGTGGAGGACCGCAGGCGGTACTGATATGCAAATCGTTCGCGTGACCTGCGTATAGGGGTGAAAGGCCAATCGAGCCCGGCATCAGCTGGTTCCTTCCGAAACATGTCGTAGCATGACCTGATCTGAGATCGTTAGCGGGGTAGAGCACTGATTGGAGGTGCCGGGGGAGAAATCCCTCGTCTTCTTGTCAAACTCCAAAGTCGCTATCATCGTAGAAGATCGGAGTCCGGGCACGGGGTAAGCTCGTTGTCCGTAAGGGAGACAACCCAGACCGTGGTTAAGGTCCCTAAGTGTCGGCTAAGTGTTAAAAATAAAGGGCGTCCCAGGCCATAGACAACTGGAAGGTTAGCTTAGAAGCAGCTACCCTCTAAGGAGTGCGTAACAGCTCACCAGTCGAGGTTTGGGGCTCCGAAAATGGACGGGGCTCAAGCCGACCACCGATACCACGGAGTGTCGAAAGATAATCTCGTAGGAAGGCGTCCTGTTTGGGCAGAAGCGGGGCTGTAAAGTCCTGTGGACCATGCAGGAACGAAAATCCTGGTAATAGTAGCAGCAAAGTTAGGTGAGAATCCTAACCGCCGAAGGGGCTAGGTTTCCTCGGCAATGTTCGTCAGCCGAGGGTTAGTCGGTCCTAAGACGTACCGCAATTCGAGTACGCCGAAAGGGAAACAGGTTAATATTCCTGTACCATCCGAGCTATATCCGTAAGGACCTGACGCATCCGGATAGGTCGAGCAGCGTTGTCGCGCTGTTCAAGCACCGAAACAGGTGGAGTGCCGTAATGGCGAGAAGCCTGCGAATGTGTGATGACAATAGTCGACTGAGTCCAGGTGCCCGTGAAAAGGGAGCTCAGATGTCCGTACCGAGAACCGACACAGGTGCCCCTAGCTGAGAAGGCTAAGGCGTGTCGGACTAATCTAGCTAAGGGAATTCGGCAAATTAGCTCCGTAACTTCGGGATAAGGAGTGCCTGCCTTGTGAAAGGCAGGTCGCAGTGACAAGGGAGCTCTAACTGTCTAATAACAACATAGCGGATCGCGAACCCGTAAGGGCTAGTACGATCCGTGAATCCTGCCCAGTGCAGGTACCTGAAACCTTGGTTCAACAAGACGAAGGGCCTGTCAACGGCGGGGGTAACTATAACCCTCTTAAGGTAGCGTAGTACCTTGCCGCTTAATTGGCGGCTTGCATGAATGGATCAATGAGAGTTCTACTGTCCCTAGCTAGAATCCGGTGAAGCTTACATTCCAGTGCAGAGTCTGGAGACCCCTAATGGGAAGTGAAGACCCCGTGGAGCTTTACTGCAGCCTGTTGCTGGGCCTCGGTTCTGGATGTGAAGGATAGGTAGGAGGCGTCGAAGCGCTCTCGCCAGGGAGCGTGGAGCCAACCTTGGGATACTACCCTTTCAGAATTGCGGCTCTTACCCTTCCATCGGAAGGGGACCCCAATAGGTGGGCAGTTTGGGTGGGGCGCCACACCCTCGAAAAAATATCAAGGGTGCCCGAAGGTTGACTCATCAGGGTCGGAAACCCTGAGAAGAGTGTAAGAGCATAAGTCAGCCTGACGTGATTTCGCATAGCAGGGAATCGCGAGACGAAAGTCAGGTCTAGCGAACCTACGTAGCTTCTTGATGGTGCTCGTAGACGACAGAAAAGCTACCCCGGGGATAACAGAGTCGTCACCGGCAAGAGTACATATCGACCCGGTGGCTTGCTACCTCGATGTCGGTTCTTTCCATCCTGGCTGTGCAGCAGCAGCCAAGGGTGAGGTTGTTCGCCTATTAAAGGGGATCGTGAGCTGGGTTTAGACCGTCGTGAGACAGGTCGGTTACTATCTATTAGGGGTGTTTTGAAGTCTGAGGGTAAGTTGCTTTTAGTACGAGAGGAACAGGGCAACGGTGCCTCTAGTCGATCGGTTGTCCGACAGGGCACTGCCGAGCAGCCACGCACCAATGGATAAGGGCTGAAAGCATCTAAGCCCGAAACCAAACCTAAAAAGAGACTTCTATAAGGATATTTGTAAAAGACAAGTTTGATAGAGTCGGGATGTACGCACCAAGGCAACGAGGTGTTAAGTCCGCGGCCACTAACATCCGTACCAGATTAGTCTCGTTTAACTAGGATCTACTGGATGTGAGCCGACTTCGGTCGGCTCGATTCAGGCGATATCCAGATCGCACAATATACACGGAAACACACGAGTACATCGGCCACAGCGGCAGGGAAACTCCTGTACCCATTCCGAACACAGAAGATAAGCCTGCCTGCGTTTGTGGTGCGTACTGTGGTGCGAGAGCCCATGGGAAGTCACAAACGCTGATGTGCTCAATTCTACTTTTCTGAAAGATGTTACCGTAGTGGGAGATTTGATATCCAGATGTCAAGGATCGATATAGGATAATCTTAAAGCAAAGGAGATACGAAGATGACCCAGACTGTGATAAGAACCCAGCCAATCAATCTTACAGGTTTGTGGCGATTAAAGATACTGCCTCCGGAAACAAGAGAATTGCTGGACATATTGGGAGAATTAAGAAGAACCAGAATGTGAAAAAAGATGAACAAATTCTCGATACTTTGGATGAATTAGCGAAAGAAACGATGGAAATCTTGAAGAAGAAAGGAATTTCGCTTACGGTGGAGGATTTTCTGAAGGAGCGGGAGCGTTGAAGAATGGAGTATATCGATTCATCTGTCTTCATAGGTGCCTTTCTACCGACAGATCCAAATCATAAAATCGGCCGAAGTGTCATCGATACGATGATTCGTGATAGACTTCCAGCAGCAACCTCGGTTTTTGGATTGGCAGAAATAGGTGGTTTCTTCACCAGAAATATCAGTGAAAAAGTGGGATTGAAGCATGTAACGACATTACAACGGATAGAGAATCTGCAAATACATTATGCTGAAGATTTTTACACCTTTATGGATTCGGTTCTGGCTATTTCAGTATCAACAGGTTTGCCGGGAGCGGACGCTATCCACTTTGTCTCCGCGATTTCTCTGCCAGAAGTGGATGAGATTGTAACGTTGGACCGGCACTTCAGAAGGATGGAAGATCAGATCAAGGTAACGATTTTGAGAGGATAGGTGCTTACTGGGCTGTGGGGTTTGGTGAGCGTATTCGGCAGCGTGCAAGGGTGGGCACCCCTGCAAGACTGTGGCTAACACGATCGACTTATGATCGGTGCGGTTCGCAACAATGCGCAAAGCTTATGCCGAAGGCGAGTACATAGGCCACAGCGGCAGGAAAACTCCTGTACCCCTCCCGAACACAGAAGATAAGCCTGCCTGCGTTTGTGGTGCGTACTGTGGTGCGAGAGCCCATGGGAAGTCACAAACGCTGATGTGCTCATTTTCTCCTATTTTGCGAGCAGTGGTAGATTACCGGACCTGGTGGTTTTGATTATGTCTGTTCGGTGGCGGATGATACTCCACATTCCACAGATGACCTGACTTTCGGTGAATTGAAATAGCCTGTCCTTTTATCGTCACAGAACACATGTAGAATTACCAATTATAACAACGCGATTGAAGAATAGACGTTTGAAAAGTGTGGAACGTGTCATACTTGCGTGACATCTTTTGGGCTATAATTTACGTTTCACCGAAAATCGA
>Ga0209013_10002608_pt1 | contig 16239 bp, 16 predicted proteins | sample Cruoilmetagenom2_FD_187291 | JGI IMG/M metagenome (GOLD analysis project Ga0209013, IMG submission 187291) | Oil polluted marine microbial communities from Coal Oil Point, Santa Barbara, California, USA - Sample 2 (SPAdes) (version 2) | ecosystem: Environmental > Aquatic > Marine > Oil seeps ...
TAATGCAGACTCAATTTCCTCCTTGCTGATATTAGCCTCTTCCAGCATGGCGTTTATTTCCATGGTGTCTTCGTAATTCAGCGCAGATAGCTCACCTGGCTCGGGAAAATCATCAAGGCCATGAAATAACCCAGCCTGCTCGTCTGTAGTCAGCGAAATTGGAACATATGCCTCATCGACTTCCTCCTCTTCCGATGTAATAAAGACCGAGTCATCAATATCTTCATCCTCGCTATCCGGGGAAAATGCCTCATCGGCCGTTTTCGGCCCTGACTCGATAGAAAAAAACTCATCAGCATCCGCCACCTCACCAGCAGTCGAAAAGACATCATCAGCGACAGAACTTTTACTCACTTCTTCAAGTGGCTCAGGGGAGGCTTCCTCTTCATTGCTCTCAAGTGAAGGCATGCTGTCACTACTCTCTGTCACAGCAGCAGGCAACCCTGCATCTTCTTCCTCACCCTCCAGCAAAGCTTCGTCCATCGCTGCAGCATCATCAAGCAAGCTGTCATCGCCCCGTTCATCTTCCTGCGTTGCACTCAACAGCGGGTCACTGGTGACAGGTGCTTCTACAGCGTGTCCATCTGCAGGCAGTGCGACTATTGATGGCTCAACAATTATCGGCGTGTCGATTTTTAGTTCATCATCAGGCAATACCGGTAGACTTTCTTCAACATCAGCTTCACTAACTTCTGCTGTACCTTCATCTTCACCTGCTGCCGGCAGGTTAAACTCATCATCACTTTCATATTTGGCCTCGCTGCCAGGCCACATACTTTCTGCACTTAATGAACCCGCTGCAGGTTCATCATCAAACTCAGATTCCAGTACCGCGCCATGCTGGTCAAGGGTAGAAATCTCCCTGCTAAATGAAGGTGTTTGCAGGATAGTCAGATCCTTTATCGGGGCGACTTCGTTATTCGCCTCTTCAGCGGCCTTTGATTCACCATCGTCGTCATTCGCGTCAAAATATAACAGGCTCTCCTGGCGTTTATTTAATTCAGGCTCAGGTGATAGAGAGTGGATATCATCCATCTCCGGCTCAGGAAAAGGCTCCAGGTCAATATCAGACGCCAGGTCATTGGCCCCGCCAGCTACCGAATCTTCCTGATGTGCTAGTGATCCCGTTCCTTCTCCATCGCTTTCTGCAGCTTGTGTTTCAGGAGCTGCTGCAGTATCTGCCGCTTTCTCCATAATGCTGAATGTAAACCCTGAACTCCTGCTGTCTGGCAATCCTTTTATACTGGGGCTAGCTTTTGTTCTGGCACTGGCAGGCTCTTCGATAAAATCATTACGCGGGTCGTCAGTAAGGTTCCAGCTTGAGTTGAATACTGAATAGCAATTCCCACAGCGCACCAGGCCCTCGTGAGCTTTGATGTCCTTGTCAGACACCATAAATACTGACTGGCATTTCGGGCACTGTGTAAACATTATTTCATTGTACCTGTTATAGGTGCAGATTTTTCTTTTACCGTCATCATTAGCCAGTCGCCATCTTTTTCCACCTGCAGGATATTGCCCGGCGCGAATGCGTTAATTACCAAAGCTTTCTGTGTGCGCAGTATACCTGAAAGCACCAGCACCCCCTGCGGCGCCCGCATTTCCAGCAAACGCGACTTTAATTCAATTAATGTCCCGGCAAGAATGTTGGCAAAAACAATATCACCTGAACTGTTTGCAGGCAGCTGTTCCGGCAATGCAAGCTCCAGTTTATCACTTACATTATTGATTTCTGCATTGCTACCACTCGCCTGCAGGGCCTGGGGGTCGAGATCTATCCCTATCGCACTGGCAGCGCCCAGTTTGAGCGCGGCGATTGCCAGTATGCCGGAGCCGCACCCGAAATCGATAACCTTTTTCCCATTAAGCTGCTGTTTCGCAAGCCACTGCATGCACAAACGCGTGGTTTCATGAGTGCCGCTGCCGAATGCCAGCCCGGGGTCCAGCATAACGGTTGTTGCATCAGGATCTGGAACATCAGACCAGCTCGGGCAAATCCACAGATTGCGTCCGTACTGTATTGGCTGGAAACGGTCCATCCAGCAACGCTCCCAGTCCTGGTCCGCCAGGATTTTTACACGGTAGTCCGGTAGCTTGTCAGGTGCAAAGCTGCCAGTGAGCTCTGCCATGACTGCATCCAGGCCCTGCTCTGCATCGAACAGACCCGTTGCCAGGTTATTGTCCCAGACCGGAGACTCGCCATCCAGCAAGTCAAATAACGGATGGTCGCCGTCATCCTCGATAGTGACAGCCTGGGCCCCTGCCAGCTCCAGTCGCTCGGTGACAAAATCCAGCTGACCTTTCTCTACCGCAAACGTAATCTTCAGCCAGGGCATCAAGCGGTATTGGTTATATTTTTCTCAAGATAGTGGATATCGAACTCGGCACTTTTGAAGCCATGATCCGAGATGATTCTGCGGTGCAAAGGAATATTGGTTTTTATCCCGTCGATGATGACTTCACTCAAGGCACTGGACATTCTCGCCAGCGCCTCTTCCCGGTCTGCTCCATAGGCGATAAGTTTGCCAATCATGGAGTCATAATGCGTGGGAACGAAATAATTGTTGTATACATGCGAATCAACACGTATACCCGGCCCGCCGGGTGCATGAAACTGGGTAATTCTTCCCGGCGAAGGCATAAATGTCTCGGGATCCTCTGCATTGAGGCGGCATTCTATCGCATGCCCCCTTATCTCGATATCGTCCTGCGTAAAGGGCAGTGGTTCACCTGCTGCAATCAGTATCTGCGCCTTAACGATATCAATTCCCGTGATCATTTCCGTTACCGGATGTTCAACCTGAACACGCGTATTCATCTCAATGAAAAAAAATTCTCCCTTTTCATAGAGAAATTCAAAAGTACCTGCGCCGTGATAACCAATCTGGCGACAGGCTTCGGCGCAACGCTCACCAACCGCATTACGCTGCTCTTCTGTAATGCCCGGTGCGGGTGCTTCCTCTACCACCTTCTGATTACGACGCTGCATAGAGCAATCGCGTTCGCCAAGATGTACGGCATTGCCGTGTTTATCAGACAACACCTGGATTTCAACATGGCGCGGGTGCTCCAGATATTTTTCCATATAGATGTCAGGATTGTTGAAGGTGGCAGCGGCCTCTGTTCGTGTCAGCACAATCGCGTTCAACAATGCGGATTCCGTATGCACAACACGCATACCACGTCCACCACCACCGCCGGAAGCCTTGATGATTATGGGATAGCCGATTTTTGATGCAATAGCGAAGTTGGTCTCTTCATCTGTACCCAGTACGCCATCGGAACCCGGGACACAGGGGACCTTTGCCTCATGCATAGACTGAATTGCTGAAACCTTGTCACCCATAGTGCGTATGTTCGCTGCCGTGGGGCCGATAAAGATAAAGCCACAGGCCTCCACCAGCTCTGCAAAATCTGCATTTTCTGACAAAAATCCATAGCCCGGGTGTATCGCATCGGCATCCGTAACCTCTGCCGCACTCAAAATAGCAGGAATATGCAGGTAACTTTGGGTAGCTTGTGCAGGCCCGATACAGACGGATTCATCTGCAAGCTTGACATACAGGGCATCCCGGTCAGCTTCCGAATACACCGCGACAGTCTGGATACCCATCTCCCGACAGGCTCGCTGTATACGCAGGGCAATTTCGCCGCGGTTGGCAATGACAATCTTGTTTATCATGGTCTAATCGATGATGAAAAGTGGTTCACCAAACTCTGTTGGGTCACCAGGTTCTTTAAGTATCGCGATGACTGTACCAGCCTTGTCTGCCTCAATTTCATTGAAGATTTTCATCGCTTCGATGATGCACAGGGTATCGCCAACCTTCACCTTGCTGCCTACCTCAACAAAATTTTTCGACTCGGGGGATGGCGAAGGGTAGAAGGAGCCTACCATGGGTGAAGTCACAATATGGCCGTCAGGAATGCCTGCATTGTCATCAACCACACCCCCTGCATTCTCAACTGCAGCGGGTGCGGCAGCGGGTGCGGCAGCGGCTGCAATAGCTGGTGCCGCCACGACCGTTTCTACAACTGCTGAACTTCGACTGATACGGATGGCGTCATCACCTTCCTTGATTTCAATCTCGGCAAGCCCTGAGTTTTCAAGCAACTCAATCAGTTTTTTTATTTTACGAATATCCATTTTAAGGAACCTCTGATTTATTCTGGACGAAGTAGATTGCGATCTAAAATATTCAGATTTAATGCGCAATCCGCACGTAATAGCTGGCTATTGCGAAGGTTTGGAACGAAGAAGCTGGATATATTAGGCGTGAGATATGAGTTCATGAGTAGATAAGTGGATCCTTAACAATTGGATGCCAGAGTGTTATCGATTGCAGCGCGCAATGCCAGTGTGTATCCAATCGGACCCAGCCCCGATATCACGCCCTTTGCCAGATCCGACAAAAGGGATTTTTGGCGAAAGGGTTCGCGAGCATGCACGTTGGAAAGGTGAATTTCAATAAAGGGTACTGCAACAGCTGCCAGTGCATCACGTATTGCTACGCTGGTATGGGTAAAAGCGGCTGGATTAATGAGAATAAAATCCATCTCGGCCGCATGTTGAATTTTTTCAACCAGCTCGTGTTCGGCATTGCTTTGCATGAACTCCAGTTCAACGCTATTTTCATCGGCAAGCAGCTGGCAATCAGAATTAATACTGGCCAGCGTCGCTGAACCATAATGCACAGGCTCACGTTTTCCCAGCATATTCAGGTTTGGTCCGTGTAATATAAGTATTTTAGTCATCGTACAGAGCTGTTTCAGACCAATCGTTTAAGAACAAAAATAGGGTGTAAAATAGAGATACCCAGGATCCACAGTATGTTGCCTAATCGCCGGGGAATTGTCCAGTTAGATGTAAAATTAATGGATTTACTGTGATTTAATAGCAATTTAAGACCGGTTACAGGTAGCTTTCTATCAATTCTTCCAGTTCCTGGCGGCTGAATTGACCTGTCTTGAAGTGAACGGCACTGCCCTTGCGATCAAACAATATGCTGTAGGGGAGGGCACCGGTATGGTTTCCCAGGTTCGCCATCAAAGACAATCCGCCCTTTTCACCATCCAGCAGGGGGTAATCGATACCTATAGAGTCGCGAATCCGCAGAACTTTTTGCACACTATCGACTGATATCCCCACCACTTCGAAGCTATCATCCAGATTTTTCTGTCGCAGTGACAAAAAAATCGGGATCTCTTCAAGACAGGGCGGGCACCAGCTTGCCCAGAAGTTCACCAGCAGTAACTTTCCCTGCCACTGCGCTAATGACTGCCTGTTACCATTCAGATCAGGTAGTTCTATCTGTTCAAGCCTGGTAGCTGATTGCTCCTCTTTGTCAGACAGCGCGTTTATATAGAAAGATGCGGCAATCCCTGCCAACAACGCCAGTCCGGCAAACAACCAATTTTTTGACATTATCTGGCGCCAGCTGCTTTTGTAGCTTTTTCAATTGTTTTCGTGAACTCAGCGCCGTCCTGATAGCCAATGACACGCAGATTTCGAATTTCCTGTCCATCCAGACCGAAGAATAACAGGGCCGGTGGGCCAAACAGATTGAATTTTTTTAACACCTCCTTGTCTGCCGCATCATTTGCCGTCAGATCAAGCCGCAATAGACTGTATCCGGAAAGTGCACTGACGACAGTTGGTGATTTGAATGTGGTATTTTCCATGCGCACACATTCCACACACCAGTCGGCAAAAAAATCAACAAAGACCGGCTTGCCTTCGTTCACCGCTCTGGTTACCGCCGCTTCAAGTGCCGGCAGGCCTTTGACCTCTTCAAACTTCAGTTCTGCCCCTGAGTGCTCAGCACCACCCTGCATGCTGACAACCTGCATAGAACCGGAAATCTTTTCCAGCGGATTAAAGACATCTTTAGCACCTGTCAGCGAACCAATAAACAGTGCGATACCGTAGAGCATTAAGATGATGCCTGTTCCTTTCCAGAAACGCTGCCAGCCGCTAGCCGGGTCCGGCAGGGAGTCAAAGGCACGCATATACGTGGCAGAGACAATCAACAGGGCCGCCCACAAAATCATGGTGACTGCCGCCGGCAATATCCGTTCAAGCAGCCAGATGGCGACCGCCAGCATCAGCACGCCAAACACGGCCTTCACGGCATTCATCCAGGTACCGGCCTTCGGCAGCAAACTACCTGCGGAGGCGCCGATTAGCAATAGCGGTACACCCATACCCAGCGACATCACAAACAGAGCGATACCGCCCAGTAAAAAGTCCCCGCTCTGCCCTATATACAGTAAAGCACCGGAGAGGGGGGCTGCTACGCAGGGACCAATGATCAACGCCGATAGCGCGCCCATCACAAAAACACCACTGTAGGCACCGCCGGGTATCTTATTGGATTTTTCGGTCAATTTTGTCTGCAGCCCGGCAGGCAATTGAAGATCATAGAAACCAAACATAGAAAACGACAGCAATACAAATACCAGTGCCGAGACAGCGAGTACCCAGGTACTCTGGAATGCAGACGACAATAACTCCCCGGTCAACCCGGCAAGCATACCGGCAAAGGTATACATGATAGTCATGCCAAGAACATAGACTACGGAAAGCATGAAAGCCTTTTTACGTGTGATGTCCGTACCCTGACCAACAATAATCCCGGACAGGATGGGGATCATCGGAAACACACAGGGTGTCAGCGATAGCGCAAGACCAAACAGAAAGAAGGCAATGATCGTGGAGAAGACACTGCCGCCGGCCAGCATCGCCATCACGTTTTGTTCTTCTGACACCTCTGCCATCGAATCCGTTACAGGCACGCTGCCGGGTGAACCACTTTTTACTGCATCCGCGGAAGCCGGCATGGTGGGGCTGCCGTCACCACTAATGCCATCGCCTAATGAAACATCTACCGTTTTCTTTATCGGTGGATAGCAAATACCTTTATCGGCGCAACCCTGGTATTTGGCGATCAGCTGGAATTTTCCATCAGTACTTTGTCCCGCCAGGGCCAGGTCAATACCAAAGTTATAATGATAGACCTCAGTGCGGCCTAGAAACTCGTCTTCTTTGATGTCGCCTGCAGGCAGTAGATAGGGTTGTATACTGATACCAGGGGTGGCGCTTTCGAAGGCAAATTTCTCCCTGTAAAGATAGTAATTTTCAGCAATTAGCAGCGATACCGTCACCTTATCAGCAGCAGTAGAAATGACGCTAAGCTGAAACGCCTCATCCGGCGGTAAAAACTCATTTTCTCCAGTACTTTGCTCAAGCAATGATGCCAGCCCGGACTGCGTGGCAGGTATTGATGAAGACTTTACAGAGGGTGAAGGCGAGGCATCGGTTGCTACTGGCAAGCTAACTTTTAGTTCTTTGCTTATGGGAGGATAACAAACACCTATCGGTTCATTACAGCCCTGGTATACCACCTTGAGAACAGCATTTTCTGCATTTTTATCACTACGTATAACCGGCAATTCAATCGTGGCGGACTTTTTGTATATTTCCACTACGCCAAAAAAATCATCCTTCTTGCTAATGGCATCAGGCATCAATGGCTTGTCGAGGCGGCTGGAAGAACCTTTTAACTCAAACGAGAATTTATTCTGGTAAAGGTAATAACCTGGAGCAATGTTCCATTTTAACGTGATCCTGTCTGCACTTATGACCGGCTCACCCAGCGCAAAGGCCTTGTCCGGCTCCAGTAAATCATCTTGTGACCACGCGTGAATACTCGTTAGCAGCAATACAGCCAGTAGCGTACGAGTCATAAAAATTGTTCTCTTCATTTGTGTCACTCTGATTTGTTTTTGTCCGGGTGCAGGACCCAGTTAAGATAATCTGGTAACCCACCAGCAACTGAGACAGTGATGATCTCTGGAAGTTCGTAAGGATGCATATCCAGAACACTTTCCTCTAATGCACGGTAGTTGTCAGACGGGCATTTTATCAGCATTAACGACTCATTGTCCTGCTGCACTTTACCCTGCCAGCGATAGAAGGATTTAACCTGAGCGATAATATTGATGCAGACTGCCAGGTTTGATTCAAGTAAAGCACTGGCAATGCCTTCTGATCGATCCTCAGGACAAGTCACCAGTACCAGCAATACACCTTCATCTACTCGCTTATCTGTATTTTTGGACATTTCGTTTCCTTTTGATCATAGTTAGCGTTCCCATGAAATATCCGGGTTAAGAACCGATAAGCTATTCTTGTCCGGTAATCAACCTATTTGCAAGTACCCTGAACATGCCTGAATCTATCACACCCATCATTTTGCCTGGCGAAAAAGAAATCTGCTTAAGACAGCCAGACGGCGACAATATTCGAGGTTATTTTTACGATACCGGCAATGGGCCGGTAGGCATCTACCTGCATGGCTTCCGCTCCCATAGCAATGGAGAAAAGGCGATGTGGATAGCACAACATGCCATTTCCATGGACCGTTCATGGCTGCGTTTTGATTTACGTGGACACGGAATATCTGATGGCGCCCTGAAAGACCAGATAATCTCATCCGGACTTACTGACCTTTTACGGGTTATTGACTGGCTAGGTGACCGACCACTGGTTTTACATGGATCCAGTATGGGTAGCTGGATCAGCCTGCTGGCGGCCATGCGTCGCAAGCCGCGCATTTCAGGCATGATGCTGATCGCTCCCGCCTTCAATTATGTGCAAAACAATCTGTCTACTCTACCTGAACAGATACAACAGAAATGGCAGTCTGAAACCTACATGAGCTTTCCAGATGCCTATGGCGAGGAGCCCTACTCGCTGAGATATGACATCATGCAGGATGCGGAACAATATGATGTGATGAACGGAGACATATCCATTGATGTGCCTTTGCATATTGTACACGGCGAGAATGACCCCATAATACCAATTGCTAACACAGATAAATTTATCCGTCACGCACAGCTGCCAGAACTCATATTCGAGAGGATACCGAATGGAGATCATCGCCTGATGGATCATATCCCCCTGATAATTGGCCATATCGACTATATATGGCAGGAGATTTACAAATGAGAGGCCTCCCACTGGGACTTTTGCTGTTCATCCTTGCACCGATTGCGGAAATCTGGCTAATGATTGATATTGGCTCTGTTATCGGCGCCGGCTGGACCGTGCTGATAATTATCGCCACCGCAATCATTGGTGCATCGCTGGTTCGCTATCAGGGCCTCGGTGTCTACACCCGCATGAACCTGTCCGCCTCCCGGGGTGAGCTACCCGCCATGGAAATGATCGAAGGCTTAAGCCTGCTCATCAGTGGCGCACTGCTACTGACCCCGGGCTTCATTACCGACACCCTGGGCTTTCTGATCCTCATCCCGCCCCTGCGCCGCTGGTTTGCACTGAACATGCTGAAACGTTTTTTCATCGTCCCGAATGGAGCAAAGCCGACTGCTGGCGGTGATCCGAGTGTCACAACGACAACAATTGAAGGTGAATACCGCCGGATTGATAAATAGCAGTGTTCAGCGTAATCCCCGTCTTTACTGAAAACAGAAAACTGATCACCAAAAACTAGCTTCCCTCTTGTATTTCGCTTAAGCACCCTTATTTGTCTAGCAACTTGACATGCTTCGGTTCATGCTTATCATTAGCACTCAACATAGCAGAGTGCTAATTTCGCACTGAAGTATATAATTCTAAAACTATCTGGAGATTTAAAACGATGAGTATTCGCCCCCTTCATGACCGTGTAGTCGTACGTCGACTGGACGAGGAAAAGACCACAGCCGGTGGTATCGTCCTGCCTGATTCCGCCACCGAGAAACCAATGGAAGGTGAAGTCATCTCAGTTGGAAATGGCAAAATCAGTGAAAACGGCGATGTCCGCCCACTTGATGTCAAACCTGGCGACAAGGTGTTGTTCGGAAAGTATTCCGGCACTGAGGTCAAGATCGATGGCGAAGAACTGCTCGTCATGCGTGAAGACGACATCATGGCAATCGTTGAATAAACGATTTCCTATACATAACAGAATATACAGAGGACTAAGAAATGTCTGCAAAAGAAGTTAAATTTGGTGAAAGCTCACGTGCTCGCATCCTCGCCGGTGTCAATATCCTGGCAGATGCAGTAAAAGTTACCCTCGGCCCTAAAGGCCGCAACGTTGTACTGGACAAATCCTTTGGTGCACCAACAGTGACCAAGGATGGCGTTTCCGTTGCCAAGGAAATCGAACTGGAAGACAAGTTCGAAAATATGGGTGCGCAAATGCTGAAAGAAGTTGCTTCCCGTACTTCCGACATCGCCGGTGACGGCACCACGACTGCGACCGTTCTGGCACAGGGTCTGGTACGTGAAGGCCTGAAATCTGTTGCTGCCGGCATGAACCCTATGGACCTCAAGCGTGGCATCGACAAGGCTGTAATCGCGGCAACTGGAGAACTGAAGAACCTGTCCCGCCCATGCTCCGATCATAAGGAAATTGCTCAGGTAGGCACCGTTTCCGCAAACTCTGACACCACAATTGGCGACATCATTGCCAAGTCGATGGAAAAAGTGGGCAAGGAAGGCGTTATCACGGTCGAAGAAGGCAACGCACTGGACAATGAACTGGAGATCGTTGAAGGCATGCAGTTTGACCGCGGCTATCTATCACCTTATTTCGTCAACAATCAGGACAGCATGAGTGCTGATATGGAAAACCCGTTGATTCTTATTAACGAGAAGAAAATATCCAATATCCGCGAAATGTTGCCAGTTCTTGAAGCTGTCGCCAAGGCAAGTCGTCCGCTAATGATTATTGCTGAGGACATCGAGGGTGAAGCACTGGCTACACTGGTGGTCAATAACATTCGTGGCATCGTCAAAGTTTGCGCCGTTAAGGCTCCGGGTTTTGGTGACCGTCGCAAAGCCATGCTGCAGGATATCGCCATTCTCACAGGCGGTCAGGTGATTTCCGAAGAAGTTGGCTTGAGCCTTGAGACAACTACTATCGAACAGCTTGGTAGCGCCAAGCGTATTCAGGTTACAAAAGAGAATACGACCATTATTGACGGCGAAGGAAGCCATGATGATATCAGCGCCCGCGTTGCTCAGATTCGTGCCCAGATTGAAGAAGCTACTTCTGACTATGACAAGGAAAAAATGCAGGAACGCGTGGCTAAACTGGCCGGCGGTGTTGCAGTAATCAAAGTTGGTGCGGCCACTGAAGTAGAAATGAAAGAGAAAAAGGCACGTGTAGAAGATGCACTGCATGCTACTCGCGCCGCAGTAGAAGAGGGCGTAGTACCCGGTGGCGGTACAGCACTGATTCGCATTTGCGACGCCGTTGAAAAGATCAAAGGCGACAACCACGATCAGGATGTTGGTATCACTATCGCACTGCGTGCGCTGCAGGATCCACTGCGCCAGATCGTGGCCAATGCCGGAGCAGAAGGCTCAGTCGTGGTTAACAAGGTTGCAGAAGGTGACGGCAACTTCGGTTACAACGCTGCGACCGGTGAATACGGTGACATGATCGAAATGGGTATCCTCGATCCTACCAAGGTAACTCGTACAGCTCTGCAGAATGCGGCATCTATTGCAGGCCTGATGATCACTACTGAAGCCATGGTTGCTGATAAACCCAGCGATGAAGCTGCTGGTGGTGCTATGCCGGATATGGGCGGCATGGGCGGCATGGGTGGCATGGGTGGCATGATGTAAGCCTGCCGCTAAAACCCGGCCTGACACACATCAGGCTACTAACAAATAAAAAGCCCCGCGGGTCATTCACTGCGGGGCTTTTTTATTGCTGCTTTAGTCTGCTTACTTGAAGCGATTTAAAAATTCACTAAAATTATCCTGGTTGGTTTTATATCCTTCAGGGTTCATATCTTTTCTAAGCGTTGATATACCATGTACTGAGTTTAATGGGCGGTAGTAGGTTACATCATTATCATTTTCGTTTGCTCTGGTGATAACCTCTTCAACCCGCTGCCTTTCATTGTCAGTACTAGTGATATACAGAGGAACTTCCAGCTTCGCAGCAGCGGTTTTAATCCAGTTCTTGTCAGGAAAATACTCACCAGGCGAGAAAGCGGCCACCGCCATGATCTTGTCTGGATTCTTGCTTGCCAGCACAATAGCCAATGATGCCGAGTACGAACTCCCGACAACGAGTATCTTTTTATACTTACGCTTTACAGCATACTCCAAAGCGGCTTCAAGATCAGGATAGGCCTCTGCATAGTCGGTCGATGCCCCCAAACGTTTAACAGTCAAATTATCTACACCCCAGCGCGTGCCTCCTGAACGCTGATCTACTGCCAGCGTATCAAAGCCTGCAAGATGAAAAGCCGATAACACTGGCTCGTATTCCATGGAGTTGGAACCTGCCTGGTGAAACAATAATACAATTTTTTGATTATTATTCATTGCCCGATAAAAATGAGCATACACTCGGGTTTTATCCTCAACGGTTAGCAGCGTCAGGTCGCCTGATGGTTCTATAGCGCTGGCGCTTGAGGCGCCCATAAGAAAGAAAAAAATTATGAAATATTTTATTTTATTGCTCAACATCGCCCTTCCTCCTTGAAATACATTAAACAGGTCATTGAATATAAACTGGATCTATATCACACCATGCCCTCTATTGCATAAAATGAAGCTGGTTTACTATCTATTATCCTGAATTAAAAAAGAAACACCTGTACCTCCCAGCCCGCAATATCCATCAGGATTCTTCGCCAGATATTGCTGGTGATAATCTTCAGCGAAAAAGAACTCAGGTGCTCTTACTATTTCAGTAGTGATATCTCCCAGGCCTGACTCTGCAAGCTTTGCCTGATAGCTCTCTTTCGAGGAGACTGCCTGATCATATTGACAGTCATTAAAGCAATAGATTCCCGAGCGGTATTGCGTTCCCCTGTCATTGCCCTGTCGCATACCCTGCGTCGGGTTATGAGATTCCCAGAAAACCTTCAATAAATCACTATAGTCAAGCAGCTTGTGGTCAAAAACAACTCTAACCACCTCATTGTGGCCTGTCTGGCCGGAACAGACTTCTTCGTAGGTTGGGTTTGGTGTGAAACCGGCGGCATAGCCCACGGCAGTCGACCAGACGCCCTGCAAGGTCCAGAAGCAACGTTCTGCCCCCCAGAAGCAGCCCAGACCAAACATCGCCATTTGCATACCTTCAGCAAAGGGAGCATTTATGAGATGGCCATTGACATAATGAGTATCGGCTACAACCAGTGCCACGTCTCGCCCGGGCAGTGCCTGATCTGCTGTAATCATTCTCGGTAATATATTTTCAAACATTTCTGGTGCCTGTCAGGATAATCGGCGCTATCATAGCACTGTATTTCGTGACACCAACACAAGGAAATAAGATGGACAGCATTACAACTTTACTACTCGGCGGAAATGATAAAGGCCAGATTGTCATGAATACTGCTATGGCCAACCGCCACGGCCTAATTGCCGGTGCGACAGGGACAGGCAAAACGGTCACCTTGCAAATACTTGCTGAGGGCTTTTCTAAACTTGGTGTGCCGGTATTCATGGCAGATGTCAAAGGCGACCTTTCCGGTCTGTCCCAACCGGGCAAACCCCACAAAAAAATTGATGAGCGAATCAACCTGATCAAAATTGATGACTATCAGCCCCGTCAATACCCGACAGTTTTCTGGGACTTGTTTGGCAACAAAGGGCACCCTTTCCGCACCACAATTTCAGAACTTGGCCCCTTATTGTTATCCACATTGCTGGAATTGAATGACACCCAGACTGGTATCCTCTATAGCGCTTTCCGTATTGCCGATGATAACGAATGGCTGCTGCTTGACCTTAAAGATCTACGCTCCATGCTGAGCTGGATGGGCGATCATGCGAAAGAACTAAAAACAGAATACGGTAATATTTCAGGTGCCAGCATAGGTGCCATACAACGTCGTTTACTGGTGCTGGAGGAGCAAAAAGCAGAACACTTCTTTGGTGAGCCCGCTGCCAGCATAGAAGATATTATGAAAACTGATTTCTCCGGTAATGGCGTAATCAGCATCATGGATGTCACCAAACTGATATCCAGTTCACCCAGGCTCTACTCAACTTTCCTGTTATGGTTATTATCAGAACTGTTCGAAGAATTACCCGAGGTTGGTGATGCCGATCGCCCAAAACTTGTGTTCTTTTTCGATGAGGCTCACCTGTTATTTGATCAGGCGCCTAAACCACTGCTTGAAAAAGTCGAGCAGGTTGTGCGACTGATACGCTCTAAAGGCGTCGGTATTTATTTCATTTCACAAAGCCCCCTGGATATTCCTGAAGACGTACTTGGACAACTCGGGCTACGGATTCAACATGCCTTACGCGCCTTTACCCCTAAAGACAGAAAGGCAATCAAGGCAGTTGCAGAAAATTTCCGACCCAATCCTGCGCTCGATACAAAGCAAGTCATCACTGAACTGGGCATAGGTGAAGCGCTGGTCTCTACTCTTGATGCAAAAGGCAGCCCGACCATAGTTGAACGTACAATGATACGCCCTCCGGAATCACGAATGGGACCGTTAACAGATAACGAACGCAAGGAACAGATCAAGCGCTCACCATTCAGCGACAAATACGATATAGCTGTTGACCGGAAATCTGCCTATGAAATGCTCAAGGAACGTGCCCTGAAGGCACAGCAACAGGCTGCCGAAGAAGAAAAGGACAAGAAAGCAGCCACACCAAAAAAGCGCACATCAAATCGCCAAACATGGTCAGAAGCGATGATAAAGAGTGCTGCCCGCTCAATAGGAACCACCCTTGGCCGAGAAGGCGGAAAATTTCTCCGCGGTATTCTGGGTTCGTTGCTGCGTAGTAAATAGCTAACAACAATACAGCAGTTCAGGAAAACTCAATTAATTAGACGCAAACCTGGTCAGGAATTTATCCAGTTCATTGGCAAAAGATTGCCGGTCGCTTTTACTCAACGCGGGCGGCCCGCCAGAATTGATTCCGCTTGCTCGTAGAGTATCCATAAAATCCCGCATGTTTAAACGTGCCTTAATGTTTTCTCCTGTATAAAGCTCTCCTCGAGGGTTCAGGGCATGGGCACCTTTATCAATCACCTCAGCAGCCAGGGGAATATCACCAGTAATGACAAGATCGCCGACGGCTATGCGCTTAACAATCTCATTATCTGCCACATCAAAGCCAGCGGGAACTTGTAAGAAATCGATAAATCGTGAAGGCGGTACTTGCAAGACATGATTAGCCACTAGTGTCATCGGTACTTCTGTTCTCGTTGCCGCCCTGAATAAAATTTCCTTAATCACAACTGGACACGCATCAGCATCTACCCATATTTTCATTCACGCTACATCCAATAGTTTGTGTATCTCAAAGCGAAGCAATGCGATTTCTATCAAGTCCACTGTCCCATCTACTGGCATTACTAAGCATCTTTTTCAGCCCCGAACTATCGGTAGGCAAGTTTGGCGACCTGTAAGGATATGATTGAGTAGAAAGCTACTTATGTGCAATGGGCTTATCTGTGAATAAATAGTCTTTTAATTCTTTGTCGAATGCGGGGTCTTGTCGTCGAATCCATTCCATAATCATTGCGGCATGTTCTTTTTCTTCGTCTCTATTATGAGCAAGTATGGCTTTCAATTCCTCATCTTTACATGCGTCAACTCTCTGGTTGTACCAATCTACAGCTTCAAGTTCTTCCATTAAAGAAACGATTGCTTTATGCATGTCCCGTGTTTCACCAGATAATTCTTCAATGGGTTCGTGGTAACCTTCATTTGCCATATTGGCTCTCCTGTTGTTTTTGAATTATTGCAATGCCTGGCGACAAAGCTCACCGGGGCTGTGGTGTGCTGTAGAATTGTCATCCGTGGCAACACCCTGTCATCAAACATTGACAGTATGCTCCATTTGAGTAGCTGTCAATGTACTGTTATGGGTATTTTTAAATATTATAACCAGGTTAAACTTCATTTTTTACACCAAAACCTGTGGGGTGGTTCCTCACGCTTACAGGAGCAATACATCCCTGGCGAAGTATGTCTCCGATGGCTAAGACCTCATAAACAGCCTGGCCGATGTCTTCATGTCATGTAGCGGTATCAATCTTGTGCGAAACATTGTCAGTCGCAGACATAATATGTGGCGACGATTTCATTTTGCTCCTTTTTTTTGCTCAAGATTGTTACAATGTAGCCTTGGCCCCCGCAGGAGAGTGCAGCAATGAATATTTCAATAAATTTCACCAGGCATATCTTAGCAAGCACTCTCTGGATAACAACGCTACTGGGAATACCGTC
>Ga0209013_10002609_pt1 | contig 16238 bp, 17 predicted proteins | sample Cruoilmetagenom2_FD_187291 | JGI IMG/M metagenome (GOLD analysis project Ga0209013, IMG submission 187291) | Oil polluted marine microbial communities from Coal Oil Point, Santa Barbara, California, USA - Sample 2 (SPAdes) (version 2) | ecosystem: Environmental > Aquatic > Marine > Oil seeps ...
GTTGTTGGGTGAGCCTCGGGACGTGTGATACGTCCTTTTATTTTGACTATAAATTAGTAGAAACATATAAAAAGGTCAGAATTTGCGAGTAAAGGAGGAAATTATATGAAAAAAGTAAGAAAAGCTATCATTCCTGCTGCAGGTCTTGGTACACGATTCCTACCAGCTACAAAAGCTATGCCTAAAGAAATGTTGCCGATTGTTGATAAGCCAACGATTCAATACATTGTAGAAGAAGCTATTGCATCAGGTATCGAAGACATTATTATCGTAACTGGTAAAGGAAAACGAGCGATTGAAGATCATTTTGATCACGCATTTGAATTGGAAGAGAATTTAATTCGAAAAGAAAAGTTCGATTTGTTAGAAAAGGTGAGAGAAAGTTCGAAGGTTGAGATTCATTTTATTCGACAAAAAGAACCTCTAGGACTAGGACATGCTGTACTATGTGCAAAGAAATTCATTGGTGATGAACCTTTTGCAGTTTTACTCGGAGACGACATTGTTCAAGCTGAAACACCGTGTTTAAAACAATTAATTAATCAATATGATGCAACTGGGGCTTCTGTTATTGGTGTACAACAAGTACCTGATAATGAAACGAATCGTTATGGGATTATTGCACCACTTGAAAGAGACGGAAGATTGTATAAGGTCGATAATTTTGTGGAGAAACCGGCACTTGGAACTGCACCTTCTAATCTTGCGATTATGGGGCGTTATGTTTTGACGCCTGAGATATTTAATTTTCTTGAGAAGCAAGGAGCAGGAGCTGGTGGGGAGATTCAGTTGACGGATGCTATTGAGCAACTTAATCAGATTCAACGAGTTTTTGCTTATGATTTTGAGGGTAAGCGATTTGATGTTGGGGAGAAGATTGGGTTTGTTAAGACTACTGTGGAGTTTGCTTTGCAGCATGATGAATTGAGAGATGAGTTGTTGCAGTATCTTGAGGGGATTTTGGAAAGCAAAAAAACTTTCAAATAAAGGTATTGATTATGCATCTTGGTGGTACACCAGTTATCGGATAATCCAGAAAACGGCTAATTGTTAGTCTTGTATGTCGATGACGATAAAAACAAGCAAGGGCTTGATATTTACTGATTCCGGGTAGTGAACGGCAAAACGAAAGACATTGCCAAAGATAACATGATTGACACTATCATGATCGCGATTCCTTCACTCGGCAAAGCAGAAACAGCCGAGCAGATCAAAACCTGTATGGATTCCGGCATCAGGACGCAGCCCATTCCCCTCATTGAAGACGTCATGACTGGAAAAGTGTCTGTCACGGTTATGCAGGATGTCAAGATCGAAGACCTGCTGGGACGCAACGAAGTCAAACTAGATATGAACAAAATCGCCGATCAGGTGACCAACAAAACCATGTTCGTGACTGGCGGTTCAATCGGCTCTGAGATTTCCAGTCATTCGCGCGCTTCGGACCGAAAAAGCTTTTGCTTCTTGGACATGGTGAAAACTCGATTTACTTGATCGATATGGAACATCACCAAACAGTCGCACCTGACACCGAAATCATCCCGATCATCGCCGATGTCCAGGACCGTGAGCGCATCATGGACATCATGAAGACCTACAACCCGGATGTCGTCTACCATGCAGCGTCGCATAAGGCATGTTCCTTTAATGGAATGAAACCCTATGGAAGCGGGCAAGAACAATGTCTACGACACGAAAAATGTCGTTGATGCTGCAAATATGAGTGAAGTAGGCAACTTCGTCAAGATGTCGACCGATAAAGCGGTGAATCCGCCGAACGTAATGGGAGGAACAAAACGCTTTGCGGAATTGATTGTCCAAAACGTAGCGACGCGAAATTCGCGGCAGTACGGTTCGGTAATGTGCTTGGATCTCGTGGCTCGGTTATTCCCTTATACAAGAAACAGATCGAGGCCGCTGGTCCGGTTACTATGTCGAATCCACGCATGACCCGTCACCTTTGACGATTCCTCAAGCTTCAGGGCTTGTGATACAAGCTGGAATTGCCAAAGGCAGAGTAGTAATCGTCTTGGATATTGAGAGCCTGTAAAGATTGTCGACTTGGCTTAGAACTTGACCCATTTGTCCGGCTATTCAGAAGGCGAGATCGGCATTAATTTTTCCGGGGTGCGTCCTGGAGGGAAGTTATTTGAAGAACTGTTGAATGACAATGAGCTCTAAACGAGCAGGTGTTTCCGAAGATTTATATAGGGAAGGCGAATCCGGTTAGTGAGGGTGAGTTGACTTATTTGTTGGAGAAGTTGCCTGAAATGCAGAATGATGAGGTTAAGGAAGTGCTGGTTGGGATGGCTAATCGTAGGAATGTGGCAGCATCAAAAATAGAAGTTGGTTCTGCTTAATATATAAAAATAGAAGAATTTCAGATAGAAAGGAGAACAAAATGTTCTCATTCAGTAAAAGAATTATAGACTTTTCATTATCAGTGTTAATTGTTATTTGTTTATCTCCTGTTCTCCTGCTTCTTTGTCTATTAATAAAGATGGATTCACCAGGACCCATTCTTTTCAAACAAAAACGAATCGGTAAGTATAAAAAGAATTTCAATATATTAAAGTTTCGTACGATGAAAATTGATACGCCGAATGATATGCCTACGCATTTGCTGAAAAAACCTGACTTTTATATTACTAGAACCGGTAAATTTTTGCGTAAAACTAGTTTGGACGAGTTGCCGCAGCTGTTTAATATCCTTAAAGGCGAAATGAGTATTATTGGTCCTAGGCCGGCATTATGGAATCAGTATGATCTTATTGCGGAACGGGAAAAGTATAAGGCTAATGATATTTTGCCTGGATTGACGGGGCTTGCTCAGGTTAGTGGCAGGGATGAGTTAGCGATTGAAGTAAAGGCTAGGATTGATGGGGAGTATGTGGAGAAAAAGAGTGCGGTGTTGGATTTCAAGATTTTCTTTAGGACTGTTTTTAGTGTTTTGAAGAGTGATGGGGTTAAAGAAGGTACAAATCAAAATAAAAAAAACTATTAAAATAAAGGTGTTTGAGACATGAGTAGAAAAAGAATTCTAATTACAGGGCAAGGAAGCTATGTGGGAGGTAACTTTATCGAATGGTTAAGCCAATGGCCTGAAAAATATGAAGTAGAAGAGTTATCTGTCCGAGGAGATAATTGGAAAAAAATAGACTTTACTTCATATGATACTGTACTGCACGTTGCTGGTATTGCTCATGTTTCTACAAATCCTAAAATGGAAGAGCAATATTATAAAGTGAATCGTGATCTTACAATTGAAGTAGCTGAGTATGCCAAGGAAAACGGCATTAAACAGTTTATATTTATGAGCAGCATTATTGTCTATGGCGACAGCAATAGCAATAAAAGCGTTATAGATAGAAATACAGTTCCTAAGCCAAGTAATTTTTATGGAAACAGCAAGCTCCAAGCAGAAAAAGGATTAAGTCTTCTTGAAAGTAAAGATTTTAAAATTGCTGTTATAAGACCTCCCATGATATATGGAAAAAATTCAAAAGGGAATTACCCTAAACTAGTTAAAGCAGCTAAAGTACTCCCTTTATTTCCTGATTTAGATAATCAGCGTAGTATGATTCATATAGACAATCTAAGTGAATATTTAAGGCTTATGGTTGAATATGAAGAATATGGATTGTTTTTTCCTCAAAACAGAGAGTATGTAGGGACTAGTGATATGGTCAGACTAATTGCAGAAGTTCATGGAAAGCGAATAAGGTTAACAAAAATATTTAACTTTATTTTATACCCACTTATTAATAAAAATTCTCTCATTAACAAAGTTTTTGGTGATTTAACTTATAAAAAAGATTTAAGTGTTTACAAACAAAACTACCAAGTTAGAAGCTTAAGAGATTCGATAGATAGTTAATGTTTATAACGACTAATTAAAGGAGCAGAATATGACAAAGAAAAGAAATAAAATTTGCTTAATTTCTTCTTCGGGAGGGCACTATGAACAATTAAAGATGTTAGCTCCATTATCAGCAGATAATGATATATTTTGGGTTACTGAAGGAGCAAATTATACATCGGACGCTGATTATTATTTGGTTCAGACGGGATTAAAAGATAAATTATTCCCTTTTAAAATGGCGATTAATGTTTTTATAACATTGAAAATTTGGTTCAAAGAAAAGCCTGACTACGTTATTACTACAGGAGCAATGATTGTATTGCCGCTAGCATTATTAGCAAAGTTATTTGGTAAGAAGGTTGTTTATATTGAGACCTTTGCGAGAGTTCACGGTGGTACAAGGTCAGGAAAACTAATGTACAAGCACGCAGATCTATTCATTATACAGTGGGAAACTTTAAAAGAGGTTTACCCTAATGCAACTTATGGGGGAGGGATATATTGATTTTCGTATGTGTAGGATCTAGAGAATATCAATTTAATAGACTTCTGAAAAAGTTAGATGAATTAGTAGAGGATAGACAAATAACTGAAGAAATTTTTGCTCAAATTGGGCAGTCTTCTTATTTACCGAGACACTATAAGTATAAAGAATTTTTGGGAACAAATGAATTCAAAGAATATCAGCAAAATGCTGATATAATTGTATCTCATGGTGGCACTGGAGCTTTAATTGGAGCTTTGAAAATGGAGAAGCAGGTAATTGCTGTACCACGACTAGCAACATATGGAGAACATATAGATGACCATCAAACTCAAGTAGCGGAAGTTTTAGCAAAAGAAGGTTATTTAAGATATGTCCTTGATATAAACAAGTTAGTTGAAAGTATTCATGATTCTAAAAAAAATCCAATTACTAAAAAGTATTCAAAACCATCTCAAGTACTAAACGTGATTAATGATTTTATAGCAGAAACTACTAAAGCTTAAAAGGAGCATTTAGCACAAATGAAAAGCATTTGTATAGTAACTAGCAAGTATCCTACCCCTTATAATAGTTCTTCGTTAGTTTTCGTACAGCAATTGGCATGGACGTTGGCCGATATAGGAATTTCTGTGAAAGTTATTTGTCCTATAGCTATAAACATTGATGGTAGTAAAGGTCTTAAGTTGCCCCAAAAAATTATCGAAAAAACGAGTAGCAAAAACACAGTAGAAGTCTACTTTCCTAAGTATATCGGTTTTGGACAACAGAAGATTGGTCCTTATAATACTGCTTCTCTCACCTTGAATACATTTACAAAAGCAGTTTTCCATACAATTAAATTATTTCAGCAAAAACCAGAAGTAATTTATGGACACTTCATCTCGCCAGCAGGAGTTAGTGTTGCTAGGGTTGGAAAAAGGTTAAATATCCCTTCATATATTGCCTACGGAGAAAGTTCACCATGGTCTATAAAAAATCTTGGTCAAGAAAAAGTAATAAGGGAATTACAAACAATCAAGGGCATTATTTCAGTATCAACTAAAAACAAAAATGATTTATTAAATTTAGGGATTATAGATTCAGAAAAAATCGGTGTTTTTCCGAATGCGGTTAGACAGGAACATTTTTATCAAAGAGATAAACAAGAATCAAGAAAAAGATTCAATTTGCCAGAAAAAAAGTTTATTGTGGCTTTTGTTGGTCACTTTATTGAAAGAAAAGGAATAGATAAAGTGATTAAGGCAGTAAACGATTTAGATAATGTATATGCGATTTATGCAGGCAAAGGTCCAATCTCACCTATAGGAGAAAAAACACTTTATTCGGGAATGGTTAATCCTGAGGAATTGCCTTGGTTCTATAGTGCCGCTGATGTATTTGTATTACCTACTTTAAATGAAGGTTGCTGCAACGCAATAATTGAAGCTATGGCATGTGGTTTGCCAATTATCTCTTCTGACCGAGAATTTAATTATGACATTTTAAGTGCGGATAGTGGAATTTTAATTGATCCTGAAAATCAAGAAGAAATTACCGAGGCTATAAACTATACATATGCCAATTCTTCTGTAAGAAAAACTTTAAGTAACGCTTCTCAAAAAAGTGCCAACAGATTAAATTATCAGCAAAGAGCAGAAAATATTGTCAATTGGGTAAAAGAAAATGTATAAATTAGAGGGTGTCTTCAAAAATGAACATTGATATGTTGGTAGCTCTTTTATTTTATGGCTTATTAGCCATAGTAACAGGTGTCTTTGCTGAACTATCTATAGAAAAGAAATATGGACAATTGAGGGTTGTATTTTCTTTCTTAACCATCTTTATACCTTCACTATTTGCAGGATTAAGATTCGGAATTGGTACTGATTATTTTTCTTATGCAACAACTTTTGAAGTTATTAAACTATCAGGCGATACTAAAATAGATAATAGTTTAGTATTTTGGTCGATCAATAAAATTGTAGCTGAACTAGGTATGGAATTTAATGTGGTTTTGTTTGTTACATCATTTGTAACAACTTTGTTTATTTATTTAACACTTAGAAGGAAGAAAGCAGTATTGAGTGTGGGTATAGGAATGGTTATTTACATGCTCCTCTATTATCAAATGTCTTTTAATATTTTACGTCAAATTGCAGCCATGTCTATTCTTTTATATAGCATTCATTACATAAATAAAAAAGCTTTTATAAAGTACATTTTATTAATTTTTCTAGCTATGAGCTTTCATTTGACGGCAATTATTTTTTTACCATTATATTTTCTTAATTGGTTATATGGAACCAAGAAATATAAAAAGTTAAAAATTATTTCTTTCATTAGTATATTAATTTTGATGATAAACTTTTCTAGCATCTTATATCCTATTGTTAGCAGGATTAATAGTTTGTCATATTATGCTAATAGTTATTTGTATTCAGAAAGAGAATTCGAGTTCGGATTAGGTGTTTTCTTAAGAGCTTTACCATTTATTTTACCAGGAATAATCTTTTGGAATGAAATAAAAAAAGACAAAGATATGATACTGTACTTCAATATTTTAATTATCGGTTCCATTACTTTATTTTCGGCGTATGGATCAGTTAACTATACGGAGAGAATAGCTCACTACTTCTTAAGCGCTTTAATTATCTTTATTCCTTACATTTATAAAGTTAGCAGTCATCTAGGGAAATTATATATTGGTAGAATAATTCTTCTTATAATAGTTCTCTTATGGATATGGGATTTTATTTATTTAGGAAGAAATGGAACAGTTCCTTATAATTGGATTTTTTGATGCTTTAATAAGTGATTAAATGCAAAAAAATTGTTATCGGAGGAGAATAAATAGTGAGAGCGAAGTTATTATTACAACCTTGGAAAATGTTGCGTCCATTAGGAGCAAGAGGCTTTTTTAATTGGATGCCAGATAAATTGTACATACATTTAGTTTACAGATTTGAATTAGGAAAAAATTTAAATCTGGAATCTCCGAAACTTTTTAATGAAAAATTGCAATGGTTAAAAATATATGACCAAAAAAAAGAATATAGTTCATATGTAGATAAATATGAGGTCAGACAATATGTAGCAGATACGATTGGAGAATCTTATTTAATACCATTGATTGGAGTTTATGAAGATGTTTCGGAAATCGAGTGGGATATGCTTCCAGAAAAGTTTATCTTAAAATGCACCCATGGGTCTCATTGTCATGTGATTTCAACAGATAGATCTGTTTTAAACATCGAAAAAGCGAAAAAAGATTTGAAGAAGTGGCTTAATAGAAACTGGTTTTGGTTTGGAAGAGAATGGCCGTATAAGAATATAAAGCCAAGAATTGTATGTGAAGAATTTATTTCGGAATTAAGTAATGGTCCTGATGATCACAAAATCATGTGTTTTAATGGGAAACCAAAAATAATACAAATTCACAAAAAGAATTCTTCCGGACAGCAGAGTATTGATTTCTACGATTTAAATGGCGATATGTTGCCGATTAGTAAAAAGGGATTTATTAATTCTGACATTAGGAAAATAAATATCTCAGACTATAAAGTAATGTTAGAACTTGCTACAACTCTAGCAAGAGGTAAGAAATACCTTAGAACAGATTTTTATAACGTAAACGGAAAGATTTATTTTGGAGAAATGACATTTTTCGACTCGAGTGGTTTTATTGATTTTCAGCCTGAAAAAGCCAACTCGTTTTTAGGGGAATTATTATCACTCTAATAAAGGAGGATATAAGATTGACTAATCTTGTCTCAGTGGTCATACCTACTTATAAAAGACCATATCAAACATTATTAAGAGCGGTTAAAAGTGTATTAGAACAAAGTTACGGAAACATTGAAGTTATTATTGTAGACGATAGTCCACTAGATGACATAAATAGAAAAGAAGTAGAAACAAATGTGAAAAGTATAAAAGACAAACGAGTTAAATATATACAACATAAAAATAATCAGGGAGCATGTAAAGCAAGAAACACTGGAATAAGATATTCAAGTGGAACATTTATAGCTTTCTTAGATGATGACGATGAGTGGCTTCCCCAAAAAATAGAGATGCAACTAAGAAAGTTTAATGATGAAAAAGTAGGTTTAGTGTATTGTGATTCTAATACAATTACTGTTAGTGGTTCGAAAGTAATGAAATCTAAAATTAGAGCTCACAGAATAGCGGGATGGGTTTTTGATAGATTAATTATTAATAACTTTATTGGATCCACATCCTTCGTAATTATTAGAAGAGAAATTATTGATAATTGTGGTTTGTTTAAAACGGATATGAAATCAGCCCAAGATGCTGAATTCTGGCTACGGATTTCTAAGAAATATAAAGTGGATTTTGTAGATGAACCGTTAGTTAATTACTATATTCATGAAGGTGATAGAATTTCTACAAATATAGCTAATAAAATTCAGGGTTTAGAAAAAATAAATGAAATTAATAAATCTTATTTAATGGAAAATAGAAAAGCTCTTTGTATTAGAAAATTGAAAATTATCCCTTATTATCAACTTCAATATGGAAATAAAATAGCGATAGAAAAGTGGGTAGAAGCGTTTAAAATTTATCCACTGCATTTCAAAAATGTAGAGTATTTAATCAGAATTTATTTGAAAAAACGATGATAAACTATGAATTTGGTAGAGAATAAAATAGAAAACGTATTTACTTATATAAAAAAGCTTAGAAGACTGGAATTAAAAAGATAAATTCTAACTGGAAATGAAATGTAGAGAGGAAATAAAATTATGAGTAAATATGTATTAGTTTCAGGAGGAGAGCTATTTAATAAAGGGGCTCAATCCATGACTTTCGTGGCGGTTGATGAGATAAAGAAAAGATTTCCAGGAGCTAAAGTAGTCCTTCTATCAAGTAAGGATTATGAAAGAAGTGATGCGGAAAAAAGAATTTATGATTTCGAAATAATGCCAATTAGTACAGGAATAATATTCCAATTATTAGGTGGCGGTTATAAAGCTATTTTAGACATGAAATCTAATAAGCAAAAAAAGAAAAAAGACGAAAAGTTCATTGAAAAGTATAGCGAGATTTTGTATAACACTGAAGCAATTATAGATGTGAGTGGTTATGCATTGTCCTCACAATTTAGTACTAATAGAAATATCGGTTATCTTTCAAGAATTATGTTGGCGAAAAAATTTAATATTAAGATGTATTTAATGCCTCAGTCTTTCGGACCTTTCAAATATAAAGGTACAAAAAAGTACTTTTTAAATTATATGATAAAAAAATATATGCAGTATCCTGAGATGATTTTTGTAAGAGAAGATGAGGGTTATAAATTTTTGAAGGAAGATTTTAAGTTAAAGAATATTAAAAGAACTTATGATTTAGTTTTAATGAATAAAGGAGTAAATTATTCTAACGTATATATAAATCAGCCTCAAACATTAAATTTTAATAACATAAAAGGTGTAGGAATTGTTCCTAATATGAAAAATTTCAAACATGGAAAAACTGAAGAAGTCATGTCACTGTACTCGACCATAATTAATAAATTAAGAGATGCTGGAAAAGTCGTTTATTTAATACGACATTCACACGAGGACATCGAAGCATGCAAGATGATAAAAGAAAATTTTAAAGACAACGACGGAGTTGTTATCTTAGCAGATGATATGAGTTGTTTAGACTTTGATAAATTAGTTTCTAAACTTGACTTTATTATAGGCTCTAGATTCCATTCAATTATTCATGCATATAAAAATCAAGTACCTTGTATTGCTTTAGGATGGGCGACTAAATATCATGAACTATTAAAGACATTTAACCAAGAAAAATACATCTTTGATGTAAGAAATGGTTTAGATCAAAGTCAAGTTCATTTAGCTGTGGAAAGGATGTTGAGAGACTATGAAAAGGAAAGAGTAGTTATAAGAGATGTACTCAACGAAATACAAACAGTTAATATTTTTGATGATATTAAAATGATAAGTAATAAAGCTTAAATAAACATTCAGCTACTAAATAATATAAAAGCATTTATGAAAATATTGTTGAATCAGAATGTTTAAAACTCTATAAAATTGAACTGCTAGAAAGGTATATTATGATAAAAAAAATCAAGTCTTTGTTCAAAGTTCAGTTTGTAAGAAATGTTTCCACCATGTTAAGCGGAACAACTATGGCTCAAGCAATTGTCATATTATCTTCTCCGCTTTTAACCAGACTTTTTACTCCTGCAGATTTTGGGTATTTAGCGGTTGTAACTTCTATATCAGCAATTATGGCTATTATTTATACACTTCAATATGATATGGTAATCGTTTTAGTCAAGGATAACACTGCAGCTAAACAATTTATGGGCATATCGTTAAATATAACTGTATTGATTTTTATATTGGCTCTTATTTTAGGAAGTATTTCTTTTTATTTTCCGTTGCTTGAAATAGTAGGCTATGAAAATATTCCTCCCTATATTTTAATTGTAAGTTTATTTGCAGGGCTTTTGATTGCAGTGAAAAACATTCTTAGTCAATGGACTACAAGGAGTAAAGCATTTAAATTTATATCTAGTTCACTTGTAATTGCTACGGCAATTTCCACTATTTTTAATCTAGTTATGGGTTATTTTTACGGGAATTTTATAGTCCTTATCCTAGGATCTTTACTTTTGTATTTGGTTAATATTGCAAGTCTATTAAGACGAGGAAATAATTTGAAATCTTTCCAAGAAGGAGTCACGTTGTCTACACATTGGGACAGCTCTAAGAGGCTACTTAGAGATTATAAAGATTTCCCGAAATATAGACTTCCTCAATCTTTATTAAATACTATTGGTCAAAATATACCAACCTTAGTAATGATTTCTTTCTTTAGTCCAACAATAGCTGGTTTTTATGCGTTAGCATATAGAATGGTTAAAGTCCCTGGCATGTTGGTTAGTAATTCTATAAGAAGTGTTTTTTTTCAAAAGGCAGCTGAATTATACAACAAAAAAACTGGTCTGTACCAAGCATTATTTAAAGTTACATTGTGGCTAGCGCTTGGAGGATTAATACCATTTTTAACTATAGCGATAATTAGCCCACCTTTATTTTCTTTCGTTTTTGGTAGTGAATGGGAAGTGGCAGGGACATACGCTTCTATACTTGCCATATGGATGTATACAGTATTTTGTAATACTCCAGCTACGGCGGTAATGCCTGTATTGAGATTACAAAAAAGATATTTAGTTTTTAATATAATTAGTTTAGCAGCTCGTACGGGGGCTCTAATTTTCGGTGGTATGACAGGGGGGGCATTTGAAGCAATTTTATACTATGTCATTAGTGGTTCACTATATAATATTTTAATTATTGTAGATGTACATTGGCAAGTATATAGATATGAAAAATATGAGGTTGAGAGGTAATTTCATGAATAAAAAATTAAGTGTTACAAAAATTGAAACTATATTTACAGAAGACATTTGGGATGAAGTAATTATTGATCATGAAAAAAAAATTATGAAGCCTAAATACATGGTTCAAAACTTTAATTACAAAGACATTAATGACTTTGATTCATTAAACATACCTTATGTAAAAATTGAATTGTCAAATAATGAAATTACTCTACTTGAAGCGCAGCCCGGTATAATTCGTAACTTGCCGCTTTTTTATACGGTAGTAAATGACGTATTATTTCTTTCAGACTCACCTAAAAATTTTGTGAATGAAAATACTTCTTTTGATGAACTTTCTATACAAGAATTTTTAACGTATGGTTATGTCACTTCTGATCGTACCTTATTACATAATGTTTATTCTCTAGAAGCAGGTGAAAAAATAAATTATCAAAATCAAACAGTAGATGTTTCTACTAAGTTTTTATATAATTCAGGAAAAATTTCTAAAACTGGAAGTACTAGCCTAAAAGCACAATTGAGAAATATTTCCGATAAAATATTTAATGATTTGATAGTTACTTTAAAAGGTAAAACGGCACTTGTACCGTTAAGCGCTGGATATGACTCTCGTTTTATTGTGTCAATGCTTAAATTAGGTGGCTTTGAAGATGTTGTTTGTTTTGCATGGGGAAAACCTGCAAATGAAGATATAAATATAAGTAAGAAAATTGCAGAAAAGCTTGGTTACAAATGGATTAGCATCGATTACTCTGAGAAAAGTTGGGAAAATGCGATAAATGCTGAGTGGTTCGATTCTCTTATTATGGAATCAACTGGTTTTGTGTCTACAAGCGGCGCTGCTTCTTTTCCATTTCAAAAGTATTTAAGAGATAATTTTGACCTTGAAAATTGCGTGCTTTTACCTGGGCATACAGGTGATTTTATTGGAGGTGGACATATTCCGCAACCCTTAAAATTAAAAACAAAAAAACATGATTTAGTTGAATATATTCAAAATAAACACTTTGTTAGTGCTAAAGAATTTGATGATAAAAAAGTAACGAGCGAACTAAAAAGACAAATAGATAACTATTCACTATTAATAGATGATTATAGAATATTTGAAACATGGGAGTGGCGTGAAAGACAATCAAAATTTATTGCTAACACAAATAGATTTTATGAAGCAATGGGACTCGCATGGAATATGCCTTTATGGAATCCAGAGTATGTTAAATTTTGGGAAGGAGTTCCTTTGTCACAGAAAAAGAACTTGAAAATTTACTATGAGTTCTTAGAAGAGGTCATTTTTAAAGAAGCGGGAGTGGATTTCTCACTTAAAAAGAAAAAGAAAAAGAAAAATAGTTTGAAGAATAAAGTTTTTAAAAGTCTTTTAAAAAAATTCCCTCAACTTTTTTCTAGAGTACAAGATGTGAGGATGAAAAATAGGGCTAAGTCAGATGAATTTGGCTTTCACTCTTCTTTACCCTATTTATATGAATTAGCTGAATTAAATAATCCAAATGGATTTAAAAAAATGAACTATTTTTGCGAAAAATACAAAATGGGTATCCCTATTAGTCAATATGATTTTCTATCAAGGTCGATGCTAGCTAGGCTTTTTGAAGAAGTAAAACACTAAAATAATTTTATTATTCTTTTTACGATAAATATTTAAAGAAAGATTGAAAAAGGAGAAATTCAAATGCTTAAGATAGCAGTAGCAGGAACAGGTTATGTTGGTTTAGTTGCTGGAGTTTGTTTTGCTGAAAGAGGCCATCAAGTAATGTGTGTCGATATTGACGAAGAGAAAGTAAATTTGATGAAATCTGGAGTATCTCCAATATATGAAACAGGCTTAGAAGAATTAATGAAGAAAAATTACCAAGCAGGCAGACTACAGTATACAACTGATTTTAAATCAGCTTATAAAGATGCGGATGCAGTTTTTATTGGTGTAGGTACTCCAGAAAATGAAGATGGGTCTGCAAACCTTTCATACATAGCAACCGTCGCTAGGCAAATTGCTGAGACGATTGAAAATGATTGCTTGGTTGTAGTTAAATCCACTGTCCCCGTTGGAACAAACGACAAAGTTGAACAGTTTATCCATGATTTCTTGATCAACGATGTAAGAGTAGAGGTTGCTTCAAACCCTGAATTCTTAGCTCAAGGATCTGCGGTGCATGATACTTTGAATGCAAAAAGAATTATTATTGGTACGGAAAGCAAATGGGCAGAAAGCCTTTTACAGAAGATTTATGAACCGTTTAAGCTGCCAGTTGTATCAGTAAACAGAAAGTCTGCAGAAATGATTAAATATGCTTCTAATGACTTCCTGGCTTTGAAAATTTCTTATATGAATGATATTGCAAATCTTTGCGAACTAGTCGGGGCGGATGTTCAAGATGTGGCAAAAGGGATGAGCTTTGATGATCGTATCGGCAGCAAATTCTTGAATGCCGGCATTGGTTACGGTGGTTCTTGTTTCCCTAAAGATACAAAGGCATTAGAATACTTAGCATCTCAAAATGGGTACGATTTAAAAACTGTTAAAGCTGCTATTGATGTAAACAAAAATCAAAAGACCTTAATGTATAAAAAAGCCAGCAACCGACTTATCACTTTTAATGGTCTTAAAGTGGCTATTCTTGGACTCACTTTTAAACCTGGAACAGATGACTTAAGAGAAGCTCCTTCTTTGGAAAATGTTCCTTTATTATTAAACCAAGGAGCCGATATTTATGCCTACGATCCGATTGGAGCAGAGAATTTCGCCAAAGTTTATCCAAAAGGTGAAATTGGAAAAGGTAGCATAAAGTACGTTTCAGATATTGAAGAAGCTCTAGAAGACGCAAACGTATGCTTCATCTTTACTGAGTGGGGAGAAGTTAAAGCCGTCAATGCAAAAGCTTATAAAAAATTAATGAGAACGCCTTTAGTCTATGATGGCAGAAACATGCATAGTGTGGAAGAGATGGAACAAGCAGGAGTAGAATATTACTCTGTAGGAAGAGCACCTGCAAACAAAGATGGGTTGAAGGAGTTGAGAAAGCTTGAACTTCAAGCCTCTAGACTCTAGTAAAGTATATTTTATAACCGGTGCAGCTGGATTTATCGGTTATTACCTTTCTATGAGGTTATTGGAATCAGGTTGCCGAGTGGTCGGCATCGATAACCTAAATGAATACTACGATGTGAATTTAAAATATGACCGCTTAAGCCAGTTAGAATCAAATGAAAAGTTTACTTTTATCAAAGGGGACATTTCTGATAAAGAGCTAGTTGCCAAGCTTTTTGAAGAGCACAAGCCGAATATTGTCGTGAATCTAGCGGCACAAGCTGGAGTACGTTATTCCATCGAAAATCCTGATGTCTATATTCAAAGCAATGTCATTGGGTTTTATAATATCCTTGAAGCATGCCGGCATTGTCCAGTGGATCACTTGTTGTATGCATCTTCAAGTTCAGTTTACGGTGCGAACAAAAAAGTGCCGTTTGAGGAAACTGATTTCGTTGATAATCCTGTATCACTGTATGCTTCTACTAAAAAATCGAATGAATTGATGGCACATACATACAGCCATCTTTACAAGATTCGGACAACTGGACTCCGATTCTTTACAGTTTACGGTCCAATGGGACGGCCAGATATGGCCTACTTCAGATTTACGGATAAATTGTTTGCAGATGAAGAAATAAAAATCTTTAACAATGGTGACTTTGAGAACGACTTATACCGTGACTTTACTTATGTGGACGATATTGTAGAAGGAATTCAAAGGCTTCTACCCAATCCACCTAGTGAAGTTGATCAAGTTCCTCATAAAATATTTAATATCGGAAATAGCAACCCCGAAAAGTTAATGATATTTATTGAAACTCTTGAGAAATGTTTAAGTAAAAGTTTAGGCAGAGAAATAAAGTTTAAAAAGAAATTCGAACCTATTAAACCAGGAGATGTACCTGCAACTTACGCTTCTACTAAGCTATTAGAAGAAGCTATTGGATTCAAGCCTAAAACTTCGATTGAAGAAGGTCTTCAAAAGTTTACAGATTGGTATTGCCAATTTTATAAAGTGGTATAGTCAAAATTTGTTTGTTTGCTTACTAAAGCATTTAATAAAAAACAAGCTTAAGTGAAAGTGTATAACCTGTATCTTCGTTTGTTAAATTATATTTTATGCAGAAAGTATTCATTCTCAAGAAACCACAAAATTAACGAACTGTGCATTAAGGTTGAAGTGGCACGCCGGTTTCTTAACAGGCATAAAATTATCTATAAGAAATAGAAAAGATCTAAGTGACTATTTACTTCGATCTTTTCTTGTTATTTAGGGGTATAGTGGTTCTCTCCCGGCATTTCAATTCATGACTTAATAATTTATGAATAAATTCATAATAGGTCCAACTCTCTGCCTCTGCGTTGCGTAAAAGCATAGGTAGTTCCTTTACGGTTTCAGCTAGTCGAAGAGTTCGACATTTCTCTTGAAGTCCATCCGCTGGATTTGTCATCGATTTCTACCTCCAGTCAGAATATT
>Ga0209013_10002610_pt1 | contig 16234 bp, 15 predicted proteins | sample Cruoilmetagenom2_FD_187291 | JGI IMG/M metagenome (GOLD analysis project Ga0209013, IMG submission 187291) | Oil polluted marine microbial communities from Coal Oil Point, Santa Barbara, California, USA - Sample 2 (SPAdes) (version 2) | ecosystem: Environmental > Aquatic > Marine > Oil seeps ...
TGAATCCTGTGGGGACCAAAGAATCTCCATGAGGCATGACAAATATGCCCGATATGAGCAAGCATGATCAAAAGGAGAATAAAAAGAAGGAGTAATATTGATGTAATTGATATTTTTTGTTAATAACTCTGTTGGGATTAGTAAGCAAATGAGCAATATTTACAAGAATTCGGAGTTAATAATTACTTATTATAAATCTAATTTTTAAACTAAAATCAATCTATTATGAAAAAAATGACATTTGCAATTGCCTTATTCTTAACTTTAGGATTAGTACTTACTTCATGTAATGAGGCTAAAAAAGACGAAGTGAAACAAGGGCTGGAAGAAGTACAAGAAGTGGAAAAAGAAGTAGGCAATAATAAAGAAATTGGTGAAGCTGAAGCACATGACCATTCAGAAGATATGGCAATGGCAATGTACCAATGTCCAATGAAATGTGAAGCAGATAAAACATATGACAAAGAAGGGAAATGTCCGAAATGTAATATGGACTTGAAGAAAGTAGAGAAGGAAGAGCCAAATGATGCAGAAGAAGCGGTTGATACAAATGAAGAAAAGCAAGAAGATCAATAAATTCAGATCTTCTAATAATATAAAAAAGCGACTAACAATTTGTTAGTCGCTTTTTTTGTTTTTATTTATTCTCAACACATGCCTGGATAAAATTGACAAATAATGGGTGAGGGTTCAAAACGGTGCTTTTATATTCGGGATGATATTGAACACCAATAAACCAAGGGTGTGATGGAATTTCTATAATTTCAACCAAACCTGTTTTCGGGTTAACACCTGTAGCTCTTAATCCTGCATCAGTAAGTTTCTTAAAAAATTCATTATTATATTCATAACGATGTCTATGGCGTTCACTAATTAGATCAGTTCCATAAACTTCATATACCATTGAATTTTTATCCAGCTTACAATCCCACGCTCCTAAACGCATAGTTCCACCTTTTTCAGTTACCATTTTTTGATCTTCCATGATATCAATTACCGGATATGGGGTATTACGGTTCATTTCAGTTGAATTAGCGTTTTTAAGTTTTAAAATATTTCTTGCAAATTCAATAACTGCCATTTGCATTCCTAAACAAATCCCTAAAAACGGTATATTATTTTCACGAACATACCTTACTGCTTCAATTTTACCTTCAATTCCTCTATCACCAAAACCAGGAGCTACAATTAAGCCATGTAATCCTTTTAATTTATCAGTCACATTATTTTTGATCAAGTCCTCAGAATGGATAGCATGAATATTAACTTTCACTTCATTTAGTGCACCGGCATGCCCTAACGCTTCAAGTATTGATTTATAAGCATCTTGTAATTCCACATATTTACCAACCAATCCTATTTCAACAGATCCTTTTGGGTTTTTGTATTTATGTAAAAACGTATTCCAAGCAGTTAATGTGGGTCTTTTTACTCCTTTTAAATTTAATTTTTTCAGAACCACAAGGTCCAATCCTTCCTTGAGCATTAAAATAGGTACGTCGTAAATAGTACTGGCATCAATGGATTCGATAATTGCCTCTTTCTCCACATTACAAAACAATGCTAATTTTCTTCTTATACTATCATTAATATGATGCTCTGTCCTGCAAACCAGTATGTCAGGACTTACACCACTCTGCATCAATTCTTTTACCGAATGCTGGGTGGGTTTAGTTTTTAATTCTTTTGCTGCAGCCAAATATGGGATTAGGGTTAGGTGAATTACTATTGCATTGTGTTCACCAAGATCCCATTGTAATTGTCTAACAGCTTCAACATAAGGTAAGGATTCAATATCGCCAACGGTACCACCAATTTCAGTGATAATAATATCAAAATCTCCTGTTTCACCTAATATTTGAATACGGCGTTTAATTTCATTTGTAATATGTGGTATAATTTGTACCGTTTTACCTAAATAATCACCTTTTCTTTCCTTGTTAATAACGGTTTGATAGATTCTGCCAGTAGTAACGTTATTTGCCTGTGAAGTTGGGATATTTAAAAAACGCTCATAATGCCCTAGATCTAGATCAGTTTCTGCACCATCGTTGGTTACAAAACACTCACCATGTTCATAAGGATTTAATGTTCCCGGGTCAACATTGATATACGGGTCTAGCTTTTGGATAGTTACTGAAAAGCCACTTGATTGTAATAATTTTGCAAGGGAAGCTGCGATAATTCCTTTTCCAAGAGAAGAAGAAACTCCCCCAGTTACGAAAATATACTTTGTATTTGGCATTGTGTTTAGGTTTGTGCAAAATTACAAAGTCTGATTACTTTGACAAGAAATTTTGTTTATATTTTTGAATATAAAAAAAGACTGTTTTAATTTTATTAAAACAGTCTTTAATTTTTTAATTTTTATAAAAAATATTTAATTTCCAATTTCTTCACTATTCTTAAATTCAGAAGAAAGAACCATTTCCTGATTTTCAAATTTCATATTCTTAATGATATATTTTTCCGAGGTAACACAACTAGAACTAGAGGCTCCACATGATACCATACTTGCCGAAGCAACGATAAAAATAAATAAATACGCTAACTTTTTCATAATTATATTTTTAAGTTAATAACATAGTACAGGGAGCAATCTGTTTATTAACGTAAAAAGAGGGTAAAATATTTTATAGTAGATGAAATTTTTATTCCGCTAGCTTATTTAATGTATACTCGATCAGTTTTTCTACGGTATTGTATGGGTCTTTACTAAAAGTTAAATTAGCCCTATTTGCAATTATTGCATTCATAGATACTGCATTGTGACCCAAAAGCTTAGCTAAACCATAAATTGCAGATGTTTCCATTTCCAGGTTAGTTATTTTAATTCCATTGAACTTAAAACTTTCAATTTTTTTATTTAACCCTGTATCTTGAATGGCTAATCTTAAAATTCTTCCTTGTGGTCCGTAAAAACCACCTGCTGTTCCGGTAATACCTGAAAAAACCTTATCTGAAATCAATTTATTTTCAAGTTTATTGCTATTTTTAACAATATATGGCCTTGATTTTCTTGTTGAGTAGTTAGTGTGTTCAATAAATGCTTCTTCCATTTCTCTTTCGAGGATGTGTTCACAATCATACGCATGCAGCATACCGTCAAACCCTAAGCCATATTTTCCCAATACAAAACTATCTACAGGAATGTTGCTTTGTAAAGATCCGGAAGTCCCGATACGAACTAAGTTAAGTGAAGTGTGTTCTTTTTTTATAATTCGTTTTTGGAGATCAATGTTTACCAAGGCATCTAATTCATTAACAACAATATCAATATTATCTGGTCCAATTCCTGTGGAGATTACCGTAAATCTTTTATTCTTATATGTTCCGACGATGGATTTGAATTCTCTTTTTTGAGTTTCAAATTCAATAGAGTCAAAATGTTTGGCAACTTTAGACACTCTGTTTTGATCACCTACAAAAATAACATTTTGAGCGATATGTTCAGGTTTTAAATTGATGTGGTAGATGCTTCCATCGGGATTGATCAAAAGTTCAGAAGGGGCTATTATATTCATTTTCTAAAATTTAAAAAGGAGTAAAGATAATGTATTAATTTGAAGATGTATCCATTTGGAAAATGTTTGATTTTAAGATGCGGTAATAAAAAAATTATAAATTATCCTCCAACTCTTTTTACATGATAACCTTCATTTTGTAGGATCTGCATAATTTTATCGCGATATTTCCCTTGAATAATAATATCACCGTCCTTTGTGCTACCACCAACTCCACATTTGGTTTTCAATAATTTGCCAAGGGCTTTTAATTCGGTGTCAGTTCCTTGAAAACCCCTAATGATGGTTACAGTTTTTCCTCCACGACCTTTATTAGAAAAAAGAGCTTCTAAGTATTGATCTTTTGGGGATAATGTGTCTTGATCTTCATTTGAAAGATTTGAAAAATCTTCATTTTCATTGGTAGAAAATACAAACCCTCCCAGATCTGATAAGCTATTTATTTTTTTTTTAGTCATGACGTTGTTTCCAAAATTTGAATAATCCAAAGATAAAAAAAATTAAGCTCAATAGGAATACTGCCAAGAAGCAATAATAACATTTATCCTTGATTTTTAGCGCAAGGAAAGTCATGAATAGTGAGGCTAATATAATTTTAATCGGACTAGAATTTCCCATTATTTTTTAGAACCTGCTTTGATGCGATTCCAGGCAAATATGATCAGTGCGAGTGATTCAAAAGTCAACCCAATTCCGATAAATATCATTGCCTGATTCCAATGAAAAAATTTACCGATAGCACCAATGATAATCAAAAATAACCCAAAGGTGAATAATGAAATGACTCTTTTGTTCATCTTGATATTTTATTTTCTATACAATGGAATTAAATAAGAAATAGTGTAATTAAAACTAAAACCATTATCATTTACGTATACTTTATTAAATCCGGGAATAAACAGGTTTTTAAAATTTTCAGGTTCTTTTGAGCTTATCAACTGGTTAAATCTAAAGGAAACACCTAAAAAAATATTATGTATGACCTCAACTTTAATTCCCAGAACGAATTCAACCCATGAGGCGTTCAAATTATCGTATTTGAATGAATTTGTTACAGTTTGGTTGGGCAGAAACGGATCCGCATTAATGGTGTATTGATTTAAAGTTTGGTCGAAATTGCTGTATGCATAACGCAATCCCACGACAATGACATTTTCCATACCGATCCAGTTTCTATATGCATTAAAATCAGCACCTGCCTTAATATATTGACCATTAGTAGTGTAATTAAAAAAATCTTCTTGATCTGTATTTTCAAGATAACCAAATTCGGTTGCAATAAAGAATCGTTTTGATACTCTATAATCTGCCACAAATTCGAGACCTTTTCTCTCATCATCAAACAAGGAATAGATGGGGCTGTATAGATCAATACCAACTCTTAAACCATATCGATCTTTATATGGAATGGTATCATTTTCTTTTTCTTGTGATAGAATGGTAAAAGAAATTAAAAAGATAAATATGTTAATGAAATATTTTAACATGAGCTGATTTTTCATTTAGTATATCTTGAGGTGTGTCAATCGTTTCTAATGATATTATCCAATTATCACCATCATCTTCAAGGCTTGTTACTCCATCATAGAAAATAGTTTTATAGCCACATGATCTTGAAACAAATTCATCTTCACGAATATATCGTATTTCAAAAGTATCTTCATTGTCATTGGTTTCATCAGCATCTTTTCCATTTAATGTGAGCTTAATCTTTGTAATATCCTCAGTTACTTTTATTGGAATAGCAATAGAATCAGTTAAAAATGTAATAGTTTCATTTTCGTAGTCACCATCAATTCCTTCAATATTAACTTTTAGGCTAGTAACCTGTTTAAAATCTTCCGGATCTGTCGCATCATAAAATCTAATAATTAATCTTGGGGTAATATCTTCTAAACAGATTTCATCTTTTTCACAACTTCCTAGAACTGAGAAAAATATGATAAATATTGCTATAAAAAGTGCATTTTTTTTCATTATTTATATATAATGTTTATTTGTGTAATTGTTATTATTTTGACTCTAAACCTAATTCAAATCAACAAATAAACAAATCAACGTTTAGTTAAAAGTACTACATTTTCAACATGATGTGTTTGTGGAAACATATCAACAGCTTGAGTTTTTTCAATAGTATAATGGTCTTTCATTAAAGATAGATCTCTTGCCTGTGTTGCCGAATTACAACTTACATAAACTATTTTATTTGGCAAAATATTTAATATTTGTTCAACAACCTTCTTATGCATGCCATCACGGGGAGGATCGGTAATAATCACATCCGGTGCTCCGTTTCGGACAATAAATTCTTTTGTAAAGACTTTCGCCATATCACCAACAAAAAAATTAACATTCTCAATACTATTTAATTTTGCATTTTGTTTTGCATCTGCAATAGCTTCAGGAACCGATTCAACCCCTATCACTTTTTTAGCTTTATTTGCAATGAATTGTGCAATAGTTCCTGTTCCGGTATACAGATCATAAACCAGCTCGTTACCGTTCAAGTTGGCAAAGTCTCTTGTGATCTTGTATAATTCATGCGCTTGAGCGGAATTTGTTTGGTAAAAGGACTTTGCATTTATTTTAAATTGTAAGCCTTCCATTTGTTCAAAAATATGATCCCTGCCATTAAATAATATAACTTTTTGATCGTAAATAGTGTCATTTCCTTTGCTATTGATAACATATTGTAATGATGTTATCTGAGGAAATTTTTCAACAACAAAATTTAACAGGGCTTCCCGTTTTCCCTTATTCTCTTCAAAAAATTGAACTACAACCATTATTTCACCTGTAGAAGCAATACGGATCATTAAAGTTCTCAATAAACCTTCTTGCCTTCTCGGGTTAAAAAAAGAAAGGCCATTATTTACAGCAAACTCTTTGATGGAATTCCTGATGTCATTGGAAGGATCTTCCTGCAAATGACATTTATCTATATCTAAAATTTTATCCCACATACGTGGAATATGAAAACCGCAGGCGTTTTTATTGTTGAATTCTTTTCCGCTTTTTATTTCATCATCGGTTAACCAGCGAGAATCTGAAAATGAAAATTCCATTTTATTGCGATAATAGTAAATTTCTTTACAGCCCGAAATAGGAGTTATTTCAGGAAGTTCCAAATGCCCGATTCTAATTAGATTATTTGTAACTTCTTTTTGTTTATACGCTAACTGCTCTTCATATTTTAAGTTCTGCCATTTGCAACCACCACAAACACCAAAATAATCACATACAGGTTCAGTTCTTTTTTCTGACAACTTATGAAATTTTACCGCTTTGCCTTCGTAATAGGATTTTCTTTTTCTTCCGGTTTGTATATCAACAAAATCACCCGGAACAGCATTCGATAAAAAAACAACTTTTCCATCCGGGGCTTTAGCAACCGATTTACCTTTGGCAGCAGTATCAATGACTTCAATATTTTCAAATAAATGAAATTTCTTTTTTCTTGACATGCTGCAAAAGTAATTTATTTTTGTGATTTTTTGAGTTGGTTTTACAGATATCCATATTTTTTAAATTGTTTAGTTTTACATGGTCATGGAATCGGAAATACATAGAAAAATTATCCATATTGATATGGACGCTTTTTATGCTTCAGTTGAGCAAATGGATAACCCTGAATTGAGGGGTAAACCCATTGCAGTTGGAGGTGGAAGTGAAAGAGGTGTTGTGGCTGCAGCAAGTTATGAGGCTAGAAAATTTGGGGTTAGATCGGCCATGAGTGGATTTTTAGCAAGAAAAAATTGTCCGCAGCTTATTTTTGTTAAGCCACGTTTTATCCGTTACAAAGAAATATCAAAACAAATAAGAAAGATTTTTTATGAGTATACAGAACTTGTTGAACCTCTTTCATTGGATGAAGCTTATTTAGATGTAACCGAAAATAAAATGAATAATCCTTCAGCCACTTTAATTGCAAAAGAGATTAGGAAAAGAATACTAGACGAAGTTGGCTTACATGCATCTGCGGGAATCTCGTCAAGTAAGTTTGTTGCAAAAATTGCTTCCGATATCAATAAACCAAACGGACAAAAAACCATAGCACCCGAAGAAGTGATTAAATTTATAGAAGATTTAACCATTGAAAAATTCTTTGGAATAGGCAAAGTAACTGCGGCTAAAATGTACCAGTTTGGGATCTTTAAAGGAAAAGATCTGAAAGAAAGATCATTAGAGTTTTTAACAGAGAATTTTAAAAATTCAGGTTCTCATTATTATCAAATTGTTAGGGGAATTCACAATAGTAAGGTGAAACCAAATAGAATTCAAAAATCTGTTGCCGCCGAGCATACTTTTACTAAAAATTTAACATCGGAAATTTATATGTTAGAACGTTTGGAGGTCATAGCTCAAGAAATAGAAAACCGATTGAATAATTCAAAAATTGCAGGTAAAACAGTAACCTTAAAAATAAAATACAGCGACTTTACGCAACAAACCAGAAGTAAAACCTTACAGTTTTTTGTAAAAGATAAAGCAATATTATTGGCAACAGTTAAAGACTTATTATTTCAAGAAAAAATAAAAAATTCGGTGAGATTATTGGGTATTTCAGTTACAAACTTAAATAACAGAACTCAAAAGAAAGAAAAAGTACTGGATGTGCAATTAAAATTTGAGTTTTAAAATTTAGTATATAAAAAAAGGAGGTATTAATATTTAAAACCTCCTTTCAAATTTATAAATTGTTGGCTTAATCTAACTGAGGTCCCGCGGCCACAAGAGATTTTCCTTCTTCATTATCTGCATATTTATCAAAGTTTTTAATAAATAATCCGGCTAATTTGGTTGCTTTAGTATTCCAATCTTCAACATTTTCATAAGTATCTCTAGGATCTAAAATATCGTCATGAACATTCTTTAATGAAGTTGGCACTTCCAAATTAAATATCGGTAAAACTTTGGTTTCTGCTTTTTCAATAGACCCATCTAATATGCGATCAATAATCCCGCGAGTATCTTGAATAGAGATTCGTTTACCGGTGCCATTCCATCCTGTATTGACCAAATAAGCAGTGGCATTGTGTTCTTCCATTTTTTTTACGAGTTCTTCACCATATTTAGTTGGGTGTAATGATAAAAATGCTTCACCAAAACAAGCGGAAAAAGTTGGGGTAGGCTCGGTAACACCTCTTTCTGTTCCTGCTAATTTTGCTGTAAACCCTGATAAGAAATGATATTTAGTTTGCTCAGGGGTTAATTTTGCTACCGGAGGCATTACGCCAAAGGCATCAGCTGTTAAGAAAATAACTTTTGAGGCATGACCCGCTTTTGAAACCGGTCTAACAATATTTTCAATATGATAAATTGGGTAGGAAACTCTTGTATTCTGTGTAACAGATCCATCAGTGAAGTCAATTAACCCATTTTCATCAACTGTAACATTTTCTAAAAGCGCATCTTTTTTTATTGCTCCAAAAATATCAGGTTCTGCTTCTTTATCTAAATTAATTGTTTTGGCATAGCAACCACCTTCAAAATTAAAAATACCCTCGCTATCCCAACCATGTTCATCATCACCAATTAATTGCCGATTAGGATCAGTGGAAAGTGTAGTTTTTCCCGTACCTGATAATCCAAAGAAAATAGCCACATCTCCATCATTTCCTTCATTTGCTGAACAGTGCATAGCAGCCATACCATTTAAAGGAAGGTAATAATTCATCATGGCAAACATACCTTTTTTCATTTCTCCACCATACCAAGATCCGCCAATAACCTGCATTTTTTCAGATAAATTAAAAACTGTAAATACTTCGGAGTTCAAGCCGTGTGCTTTCCAATTTTTATTAATCGTTTTTGAACCATTTAAAACCACAAAATCTGGTTCTCCGTACACTTCAAGTTCTTCTTTGCTTGGTCGAATAAACATATTTTTAACAAAATGTGCCTGCCAAGCAACCTCAACTATAAAACGCACTTTTAATCTGGTATCTTCATTAGCACCACAATAGGTATCCACTACAAATAGTTTTTTATCTGAAAGCTCTTCTAATACTATTTCTTTTAGATCTTCCCAAACATCCTGGGATATTGGTTTGTTATCATTTTTAGCTTTTTCAGAAGACCACCAAATAGTATCTTCTGTAATCCCATCTTTAACAATATATTTATCCTTTGGTGAACGGCCTGTAAATTTACCTGTCATTACATTAACCGCACCAAGTTCGGTTAAATAACCTTTCTCAAAGCCCTCTAAAGCTGAATCTAATTCATATTGGTAAAGTTCTTCGTAAGATGGGTTATATATTATCTCTTTAGGATTTTTAATCCCTAAGTCGTTTAATGAAGCGATTATTGATTTTCTAAGAATTTCCATAAGTTGAATTTTAGTATTTTATTTCAGATTTCTTTTAGCAAATTTAAGTATAAAATCAATGTAACAATTATGACAATTATCAGTAAAAAATAATTATTTACTAAAACGTTTTCTTTAATCTAATATATTGAAATACATGATAATAAATGACAATGTATTTTTTAATTAAATCACGAAAACGATTTCGTTTTTTGATAAAAAAAATCCTTTTATTTCAAATAAAAAAAGATTAAGTAACAAAAATATGCTTATTTGCCCAAGTCTACAAACTTTTTAAATTGATTTTGTGATTAAATTTTAACCGGTCAATTAATAATGGATAATCCATATGAAGTTATGATAATCCAGTTAGGTCAAAGCAATATTTCACCAGCAGGAATATTGGATATGGAAAAAAAATAAGTGATAATGGAAAATGTAAAGTAATCACTAAATAGTAATAACAAAGATGTCACATGATTTAAATATCAATTTAAAAAGAAAGACCAAAAAGAGATTCATAGAGTTAAAATGTTGATCAATGGAAAATGGATGTACTTTCAAATTCATTTTATTAGATTGACCGCATTATTTACGTCATAATTAAATTCACCACTGATATAATCAATACCATTGAGATAAGTATTATGGAAGCAAATATTATAGCCATATTGGAATCTTTGATGCTCTCGGGACGTTTACCCTGAATTAAGTTCTCCTTTTTCATAGTTTAGCGCTTTATAATTATAAAAGAAACGCTAAAGCCAGTGGTATTATTGTTTTGTAAAGCAATAAAGGTTACAAGTAAGTGCTTTTTAGAATTAGAAAAATATAGAACAAATAGAAAGCTATATTCATAATGAGTATGTATTTAGACTATTTGGCTTGGGCAGTTTAATTTTGTGTTTCAGGGTTAAATATGAAAAGGAAAGCATAGTATTTTGTCTAATAAATAATATTATTAAATGGCTTTTGGAAAAAGTATTGGGAATTGATAAATATTCAAACAAAAGATCATCTTTTATTACTGTTTTTAGTATGAATTATTTAAATTTGAAACCAAATAGTTTAATAAAAAATAATGAGAAAGATATTGATTATTGGCGCTGGAAGATCTGCATCTTCTTTAGTTAAATACTTATTAGATAAATCATCCAAGGAAAATTTAGAAATAATTATTGTTGATATTTCTGTCGAAAACGCTAAAAAACTTACACAAGATCATCCCAGCAGTAAAATTTTTGAGCTGGATATATTTAACGAAAAGGAAAGAAAAAATCAAATACAAAATGCCGATATTGTGATTTCAATGTTACCGGCAAGATTTCATATGGAAGTTGCTAAAGATTGTGTTGCCTTTGGGAAAAGTTTGGTTACTGCATCTTATATTTCCGATGAATTGAAAGCATTAAATAATGAAGTAGTTGCCAAGGGCTTGATTTTTATGAATGAGATTGGTTTAGACCCTGGTATTGATCATATGAGTGCAATGCAGGTTATTGATAAAATTAAAGATCAAGGCGGGAAAATGATCATGTTCGAATCGTTTACAGGAGGTTTGGTCGCTCCTGAAAGTGACGATAATTTATGGCATTATAAATTTACCTGGAATCCCAGAAACGTTGTTGTTGCCGGTCAAGGTGGTGTTGCCAAATTTATTCAGGAAGGTAAATATAAATATATACCCTACCATAAGTTATTTAGACGTACTGAATTTTTAGAAATTGAAGATTATGGAAGGTTTGAAGGTTTAGCTAACCGGGATTCTTTAAAATATAGAAATATTTATGGATTGAAAGATGTCAAAACCCTTTATAGAGGAACAATTAGAAGGGTTGGTTTTAGCAGGGCCTGGAATATTTTTGTTCAATTGGGTATGACAGATGACAGCTATGTTATGGAAGGTTCGGAAAATATGAGCTATCGGGAATTCACTAATTCATTTTTGCCATATAAACCATATGACTCAGTTGAATTGAAATTGCGCCACTGTTTAAAAATCGATCAAGATGATGTTATATGGGACAAACTTCTGGAGTTAGACATTTTTAATGCGAGCAAAATAGTTGGTTTAAAGGATGCTACACCGGCACAGATATTACAAAAGATATTAATGGAAAGCTGGACCTTAAGGGAGGATGACAAAGATATGATCATTATGCATCATAAATTTGGTTTCAATATAAATGGTGAGAAAAAACAAATAGAATCAAATATGGTTGTTATTGGTGAAGATCAAACTTATACAGCTATGGCGAAAACAGTTGGACTTCCGGTTGCTATTGCTACCTTAAAAATATTGAATGGGGAGATTAAAACTCCCGGGGTTCAATTACCAATAACAAAGGAAGTTTATGAGCCCATATTAAAAGAACTGGAAGAATACGGTGTACATTTTAATGAAAAAGAAGTAGAGTATTTAGGTTATAATCCTTTTAATTTAGGAGCTTAATTTTAGAAATCTTCTTAATTCCCAGAAGTATCAAGATAATGATTAAAGAAAAAAAGTATATTGTTGTCACCATGCTTTTGACCAGAGTAAAAAAGCTATTTATTTTCACTTCGGTTTCTGAAATATTCGGGTAATTGATTAATAGGTTTATAGTACCAAGATTCTCCAAATAATCAAAAAAAGCAGCGATTAACGGTAATAAGCAGAGGTATATTAATGGCGAATCAAATTTGTCGATCTTTTTTAAGAAATAAGCTAAAACCAGAGTATAGGTTAGTCCAAATAAAAATGGATAAACCATATCTATTGGAATTTGACAGTATAAATAGGAGTTCCTACCCTCCGATCCGATAGCTGAAAATAATTCATTAACATATACATAGGTATAGCCAAAAGGCATCATATCTAAGATCTTGATATGATCAGATAATTGGGTTACTTTCGGGATAGAATACATGCCTATAGTTAAAAAAACAAGAGTAGTAACAATAAACAGGATTAAAATTTTTCTGCCATCTATATTTTTTTCCAAAAGGTTTTTAAAACGATTCATTATTTAACTTCTTTTAAAAAATTGATTGTGAATTACACTTTAATAAAAAACTACTATAAATTTATATAAAAATCCTTAACAATATTTATATATTTTTCGGTAAAAACATGTCGTTCAATTTCTATGGCTAATTCATCAATTACAGGGTTTAAATTTGAAAAGCTGAATTGTAATAATGATCTTTTGAAATTTGTATTAATATTTCCTCTAACCCTGGTAATTCTTTGCGGGAATAATTTATTGTCTTTAGCTATTTTTATAAATACATCTTCTTCTTTATATGGAACGATAAAAGCACAGGTACCAAATTCTGATAATAATTTAGCCGAAGAGGAAAGCAAGGTATTAAAAGATAAGGTTATCGTGTGTCTGGCTATTGCTCTCTTATTTTCAACATCTTTAAAGGTATCATTATAGTAAGGTGGATTGGAAATAATTAGGTCATATTTTTCGTCGATTTCATTTGCAAATTCCTGTAATGAAGTGTGATAACAAAATAAGCGATCGCTCCAATCACTATTTTCAAAATTTCCTACCGCTTGTTCAAAAGCATTGGATTCAATTTCTAAAGCGTCAATAGTTTTACAATCAATTCGTTGCGCAATTTGTAAAGCAATTAACCCGGTTCCTGTACCAATATCAAGGATGCTTTTCAAACTCTCATTAAGTTCCACCCAAGCCCCTAATAGAACTCCATCTGTTCCAACTTTCATTGCAGTTTTATCTTGAAGAATTGTAAATTCTTTGCATTGGAATGGTTTTGTGCTCATGATTGAAGCTTATGGAGAATCTGGTTTGCGTATATTGTCTTTTTGACTTCCGACATCACTTATTCATTTCAATTAGGCCTTCGGGAGTTTCAACGATTACTTTTTTGTTTTTTCGATCTATTTTTTTGATAAAATCATCGATCATCGGAATCAAAATTTCTGATTCACCTTTTTTAATCACAAATAAAGTCTGTGCGGTTTGGTCATTAACAGAACTTATTATTCCTACTTCGCCAAATTTCATATCTTCTAAAATGAATCCTATTACTTCGTGAAAATAAAATTGATCACCTGTTAATTCAGGCAGCAAAGTCAAAGGTAGGTACACATCCGATTTAAGTATAGCATCAGCATCAGTTTCATTATTTACATCTTCAAACCGTATACGTAACTGATTACCTTTTTGTAGCAAAATTTTTTCAATAAAAAAAGGAAGTAGTTTTTCTCCTAGATCTAAAAAAACAGTATCTAGATTTTGGTAAATTTCTGGGTCATCAGTATCCAATTTTAAAACAACCTCTCCTTTAAAGCTATACTTTTTTGCAATTTTTCCTAAATAAAAACAATCATCCTTTTGCATATCGATACGGTTGAGTATTTGCAAATTTAGTTTTTATTAGCCTGGGTCTGATATAAAAGCTGGATTAGTTCTTTCAATTCGGTAAAACCGGGTTTCACCAATAAAAAAAACCTGATAATTAACTATCAGGTTTTTCTAGTTTTTATTAAAAAGAATGATCTATGATTCTTCTTCTTTTTTACCTTCATCTTTTGCTTCTGCAGCTACCTCATCAATTGTTTGAGGTCCTTTATCTTCAGGAGCATCATCTGACTTAGCGGCAGCTTCAGCAGCGGCTTTTGCATCAGCTTTAGCTTTTATTGCTTCATTTTCAATTTCAGCAACAGCAGCTTTACGTTTAGCATTAATTTCTTTTTCAGCATCTAATACTTTTGCTTTAGCATCTTCTTCGGCTTTTGCTAATTTACTTTCTTTAGCAGAAACTTTAGAAGCTTTTTCTTCTAACCAAGCTTGAAATTTGGCTTCCGCTTGTTCTTCTGTCAAAGCACCTTTTCTAACTCCTCCTGCTAAATGATTTTTTAACATAGCACCTTTATAAGACAAAATAGCTCTTGCAGTATCCGTAGGTTGAGCCCCATTTTGTAACCATTTAACTGCAGCATCAATATCTAATTCAATAGTTGCAGGGTTAGTGTTAGGATTATAAATTCCTAATTTTTCCAATGATCTTCCATCACGTTTTGAACGAGCATCAGCAGCAACAACCCAATAATATGGTTTTCCTTTTCGTCCGTGTCTTTGTAATCTAATTTTTACTGACATAATTGTTTAAATTTTTAGGTTCTCGACCTAAGTTATTAATGATTAAATTCTACTTTCTCGAAGTAGGCCGCAAAAGTAGTAAATATTTTTGAATATGAGGAGTTTAAGTCAATTATTTGTGTATAGAAAAAATAAGGTGGATTATATGTCATTATCATCGTTTATCAAGGTCCTGAAATATTTTTTTGTTGATAAAAATTATCAGGATGCGTAGTTATAAAACACGAAATTTACTACTTTTAAATTTTTGAAAATCTTTCCAAAAACTACTACTAAATGTATTTGATATTTGATACAGAAACCACTGGTTTGCCAAAAAAATGGAATGCTCCGATTACCGATGTTGATAATTGGCCAAGATGTGTTCAAATTGCCTGGCAATTACACAACGAAATGGGTGAGCTCGTTGAGCACTATGACTATTTAATTCAGCCGGATGGATTTAATATTCCATATGATGCCGAGCAAATTCATGGTATTTCATCCCAATTGGCAAAGAATAAAGGAATTCCTTTGGTTGATGTCTTAGGTTTTTTTAATGAGGCATTGAACAAGGCCAAATTTGTAGTAGGTCAAAATGTAAATTTCGATCTAAATATTATGGGCTGTGAGTATCACAGGATGAGTGTTGCAACCGAATTAAATAATATGCCGGTTCTAGATACATGTACTGAAGATACGGCGCTTTTATGTCAGATTCCAGGAGGTAGATATGGGAAATTTAAATTACCAACCTTAACAGAATTACATCAAAAACTATTTAATGAACCATTTGCTGAAGCTCATAATGCAACTGCAGATGTTGAGGCAACAACACGTTGTTTTTTGGAATTGATCCGAAAAAATAATTATGGTAAAAGTCAGTTACAGGCAGATGATGATTATTTTGAACAGTTTGCAGCCAAAAACCCAAATACAATTTCTCTTGTTGGATTAAAACATAAGAACCTTAAAAAAGAAAGTAAAAGATTAAAGGAAAAGGAGCAGAAAGCTCAAAATTTAGATGGGAAGGTCGATTCAACACGAAAAACCAGTTTGAATGAAGTTCAATTTTCACATTTACATAATCATTCTCAATATTCTATCTTACAATCCACTTCAAGTGTGCCCAATTTGGTTGAAGCTGCAATTAAAGAAAAAATGCCTGCCGTTGCTTTAACTGATACAGGTAATATGATGGGAGCTTTTGTTTTTGTAAAGGAGATCTTAAATCACAATAAAAAAGCTGATACTCCTATTAAGCCTATTATTGGTTGTGAGTTTAATGTTTGTGAGAATCATTT
>Ga0209013_10002612_pt1 | contig 16234 bp, 17 predicted proteins | sample Cruoilmetagenom2_FD_187291 | JGI IMG/M metagenome (GOLD analysis project Ga0209013, IMG submission 187291) | Oil polluted marine microbial communities from Coal Oil Point, Santa Barbara, California, USA - Sample 2 (SPAdes) (version 2) | ecosystem: Environmental > Aquatic > Marine > Oil seeps ...
CGGACCAGGGGCGTAGAAGCCGCCAGGCCGCCTTCAACTTCTGGTTGGGATTCGCCGCGTGGTTTGACAAAACCGCCCAGGGGAATCCAGTTCAGAGTGTAATCAGTACCGCGAAGAGTGAATAATTTTGTGATCCTGGGGGGAAAACCAATTCCGAATTCCTCCACCTCCACACCAAACAACCGGCAGGCAGCAAAATGCCCTACCTCGTGGAGGATGATCATCGAAGCTAAAACTCCAATAAACTGAAGCAAATTTTCAATCATAGTCATATCCATTTTTAATTCAAAACCTGTAATGGTTTTTTCCTTTGAAGTATCAAATTATACACCAGTGATTTCTGGTTCGAGAAGGCGGGCAGGCCCTCCCGGAGTGGATGTTAATATCGATTTTACATTTACCAATGCACCTAATTTCCGTTTTACTGCTTCTGATGCCTCTGCCGGGCAGATCAAATGCAAATTTGGGCCTGCATCAATTGTAAAACATACCGGCAGGCCTTCCGATCGCCAGCTTTGGACCGCAGCCATGATCTCCAGAGTGCCCGGCTGCCAATAATAAAGGGGCGGATCGGAGGTCATCATCACGCTGTGCATCATATTGGAATCCAGCTCTACGATCTCCGCAAATGTCGGGAAATCTTTCTCCAACAGGGCTTTCCGGCAGATATCCAGGCGCCGCTTGGCGTCTGCCACTCTGACTTTCTGAAGCGGGCTGGTATCTGCGATCTGATGGCCCTGGCTAGAGCCAGTCTTTTTATGTTCCCGGCTGACCAGGACAATAAAATCCACCAGATTCCAATGTTCTGCAGGAGCGATGGTCTCCGCAAAGGAAGAACCATGATCGGTCCCAGCCTGCCATTCTACAAAACCTCCTGGTATAGAGCGGCTGGCAGATCCTGACCCGGTGCGGGCCATCTGGGATAATTCTTTTTCCGACAGGCATAAACCCAGAGCGGTGACCGATGCCAGAGTCATTGCCGCAAAAGCCGAAGCAGAGGAAGCGATTCCGGTTCCAATGGGGAAATTATTGTCACTTACTACCCGGGCCTTGGTTTTGATCTCCGCTAGTTTGCGGATACGATCCAGCAGAGAACTGACACGGTCCAGCGCTCCCTCATCAGCAGGTTCAGTGTTGATAATCAGTTGGTCCTGTTCCAGAGCGGTATCGAAACTGACCGTAGTCTGGGTTTCGAGACCCTCCAGGTTCATTGAGATTGACCCGTTGGAAGGAATACGCAGATCATGGTTCTGGTTGCCCCAGTATTTAATGAAGGCGATATTTGGATGTGCGGCGGATTTAGCAGTTGATTTCATAATATTTTATTTCGCTGGGAGGTTCATGGTTGGGAAGAGGCAGTAAGATGCTGCACTCCAGGGTCGGGTAAAGTCCAACGGGGTGGTACCGCTGAGCTGCATATGTCCAGCAAATCCTTCCAGGAAACGCTGCAGGAGTTCATTATGGGTCGGGAAAGGAAGTAATTGGCATAAATCGTGGATATAAAGAGCCTGGTTGGATTGCACGTTCAGGCGATTTTCCACACTGTATGAAAGACCGGCCAGGCCGACCGAATTCAAATTCTGATAATCTGGATCCAATTCTGCCAGGATCACCCCGATCTCGTTCAAAACGGCGTGGTCCAACATCAGGACTTGATGCCAGGACAAATTCCTGTCCGAAAGGATGGTCAGGAATTGCTGGGATGGCTGGTTGTTATCCTCCAGCCAGAAAGCGCCCCGCAGGTTCAAGTCCCGTTCCAGGCCATCATCAGCCTGGGAGGGGAAGATCGGGAAGAACATTGCCCCCATTCCAGCGTCAGTGGAGCGGTGCAGCCAGACTCCTTCCAATAGGGAGTTGAGGTTTTCCAGGTCATCGATCAGGATGATCAGGGTGAAGGGGTCCAGGGGAGCGGTTTCTGCCGCTTGTTCCTGGATCAACACCGGTGCGTTCGTTGTCTGGTCATTTCTGGTGTAGATCTGGTCTTCGTCAAAAACAACCTGACTGGCCCTGATCCCCAGGAACAGGAACAGGCTAAAACACACAAAAAAGATCACCAGAAGCAATTTTGATTTCATATCATGCAATTTTCAAGCGAAAAACCCGGCTGAAACACAATTTTCTGCCAGTTAATTAATTTTTCGCTCTCTGCTTTGAATCATACCACCAGATAAGTGGGAAACCCTCATCCTAAAGATAACAAAATGGATAACACCAATTGAGATCCATTTTTCAAGAATTTTGACCATTTATCAAGGCAAAATACCTACTTGACAAAGCTCCGCGGATAGTTTATTATGTAATCATGTTTAGATTATAAACATGTCTAATTTAGTCAATAGGAGCGCTAATGAATGACCAAATAACGGAACAAACCAAACAGTTGAGAAAGCAATATGCCCGAACTTTTCATAATGACGGACTGCTGGATATCTTCGTTGGCTGGGCTATAGTTTCAGCCGGAATCTACCTGCTGACCAGTCTGGCAATCTTTTCCTTCGCTGGATGGATGCCGATCCTGTTAATCGCACCCCTTAAGAAGCGATTTGTTATTCCGCGTTTTGGTTATGCTAAATTCTCAAAACCGGCTGCCTTACCCCGCCCCATTCTGATCGGAGCAGGCGCAGTGATCTTGATCGGCTCTTTACTGGTATCTGTTCTGGGAAGCCAGGGATTCAGGGTTCCTCTTATCGTCGGATTACTTGGCCTGGCTTTGCTCTTTGCACTTGATAAAGGATTTAATCGTGTCACCGTTTACGCCATCTTCATTCCCCTGTTCTTCATTTTCGGGTTCAGTTTGAACATCCTAACACCTGCCATCGTTATCCTGGTCGGAGGGGTGTTGATGGGCCTGGGAATTTACCTCTTTGTGAACTTCCTCCAGAAATATCCCCTCGAACATGAAGAAGAGGACGGACTCTCATGACAGAAGATCACCCCCTCGACCCCCGGGAGATCTCTGACCTCGATCGAGTAATTCACTCTCCCACTCGCTTGAAGATCATGCTGGTGTTGATGAGCGTGGAAGAGGCTGATTTCACTTTCATCACTCATGCCACTGATTTAACTCGGGGCAACCTGTCTGCCAACCTGACCAAGCTGGAAGAAACTGGCTATATCAAGATCGAAAAGAAATTCATCGAACGAGTACCCAAAACAATAGCCAGCATCACTCCTGCGGGGAAAAAAGCGTTAGATGATTACAGCAGCTTACTGGGTCCGATATTAGATCAACTCAGGCAATGACCACATATTCAGAAAAGTGCGAAATGGGTTGGTAAAATCGTCAAGAAAACCAACCCATTTATGGAAAGATCCTTCCTTACCAAATTTGCATACCTGATTAATAAAGATAAACCTACACTCTTCAGAAGGGAAAGACAAACCTTACTAGTCTAGATATCAAGGTTGGCCAGGGAACTTCCGATCTGCCCTTGTGCTTGTCTCAAAACCTCATACACAGGATCTAATTTCCGATAGGTCGCCGTGTTTTTGGGGATCGGTTCAAGGGTGCTTTCCACCTTATGGATCTGATCCATTTTGGAAAAATCACTCCAAAGGCCTGATCCAACTGCTGCCAGGGCGGCAGCTCCCAGGGATCCAGCCTCTTCCCCAATATTGGTCTTGATGATCTTCATCTCAAAAATATCAGCGAAGATCTGCCGCCAAAACTCACTTTTTGAACCGCCGCCAACGATCACCATCTCATCACTGAGGGTGATAAAACTTTTCAACACCTGCAGAACTGCACCCAAATTCATGGCTATGCCTTCCATTCCAGCCCGCACCAGATCAGCCCGGGTATGACCCAAATCCAGGCCAGAAAAGGCGCCGCGAATTTCAGCATTTGGCTCCTGGGAAGAACCTCCAGCCAGGCTGGGGTTGAATAAGAGCTTATTGGCACCAATGGGTGAGCTGGCTGCCATTTCTGTCATCAATTCATATACGTCCTGACCGGATTGGGCGGCCACCTCTATAAGGTCGGGAAAAATATTATCTCGCAGCCAGCGAAAAGAGTTCCCACCCGAAAATATACTCACAGCTGATGTGAACATTCCCGGTATGACATGGGTGAATACAAAAGGTCGGCTCCTGGCATCTAATACCGGTTCATCAGCAGAAACTGCAATCCAGGCTGATGACCCTAATGATAAATATACCCTGCCGCTTTCTATGTTACGTGCTCCAAGGGCCATACAGGAGTTGTCCACTCCACCTGCGGCTACCTTCACATTACGGGGGAGTCCAAGGTGTTCTGAAGCTTCGGCGGTAAGCTCGCCAATGATCTCTGTCGATGGGACGATCTCAGGGAAAATATCCGGATCCAATCCACTGGCCTGGAGCAGCTCATCAGAGTAGCCCCAACCTTTCAGGTCATAAACCCCACATCCAGAAGCATAGGAATAATCCGTCTTGACCTGCCCGGTCAGTTTGTAGTTGATATAGTCCTTGGTTCCGATCACCTTATCAATTTTTTCAAAGACATCTGGTTCATTATCCTTGTACCAGATGATTTTAAAAGCGGAATAAAGTTGGGCTGGAAACCCATTCCCTGTGTTCATATACCAGCTCTTTTCATCAGTTCTCTGGAAAAAGGCTTCCGCCTGGGCACCTGCCCGAGAATCAGACCAGATCGGCGTGGATTCCCTGAGCAGCTCACCAGCATTGTCGATCGGCACAACACCAAGGCTGTGTCCTGAGATCGCCAGACATTCGATCTCATTTTTATCAACTCCGGTTTCTTCCAGCAGCTGCCTGGTGCTGGACACAATCGAATCCCACCAATCTGACGGCCTCTGCTCATGCATGCCTATCCCAGGATATAAAGTGTCATATGCTTTGAAAGTATTGGCCAGACAGGCGCCATCCTTATCATAAAGGGAGGCTTTATTTCCACTGGTACCCAGATCATAGGCAATGATCTTCTTATTCATACTTACTTCCTTTTAATTGCTATTAGTCTTTGGTCCAGTCTTTTATATAAGCTACCATCAACATCAGATCTCTATCCCATCAGGATACCGTTCTTCAAATTCCTTGATCAGCTCAGCACCCTTGCTGACCCCCAACTGATCTGCTCCCGTCCGCAGAAAAGCGATTGCGTTATCCAGTCCATATATTCCCCCTGATGCTTTAACTTTCATATCATCACTAATGGCGGTTCTGATCAGGGCAATATCTTCCAGGGTAGCACCGCGAGGATCGGGGTTGACCAGGTTAAGGTACTGGGTCCGGACTCCAGTCGATGTTTTTACCATCTGGGCACCAGCATCTTCTACCAATCTACTTGCCCTCACTTTTTCCTTTTCATTCAAAACCCAGGCTTCGATGATCACCTTTACGATCCTGCCACTCGCATTTTTAACAACTTCCTTTATATCTTCAAGTACATGATCATCTTTCATGGATTTTAAAGCCCCAATATCCATGACCATGTCGATCTGGGTTGCACCCGCTTCAACACAGAAAGCGGTTTCCAGTGCTTTTGCTGCGGTTGGATGTGTTCCAAAAGGAAACCCGACATTGCCGCTGATTTCCATGGTATTACCTTCCAATAATCCTGCCGTCAAGGCAACATGGACCGGGTTTACGCATACCACACCCACCCGGGTCGATAACGCTTTGGCAACAAAAGCCTTCACATCCTCCTCGGAGGCAAATTGCTGGCAAAGACTGAATTCAATCCTCTTCCTGAAGTCTTCCAATCTGATTAACATAGGATTTCCAATTTATGAGCTTATAATCTCACAAACCCCCCTTGCGGGGGGCTTGAAGTTGATTATTGATCCCAGAATAAACTAGGTTCTTTTTTCCTTCAATTTTCCTTCTTTCTTGCGAGCTTCCGATAGCGCCTTGGCATAGGGTTTTTCATACGTCGCGCAAGCCACTGGCATCTGGCGGATCAGCAGTTCAACACAGTTATCACAGACATTGCACCAGCGGATCTCATCTTCCCTGCCTTCTTTCAACTTTATGGGAAGTTCACTATCAGCCAAGGACTGCCGGCCAATGGCAACCATATCAACATAACCATCGCTGATATTTTTACTGGCCCAATGCACAAAGGTCGTCTCCTCAGGTTTGACTGCGTGGTATTTCAAACGGCCATCTGCATAAATAGAATAAGCAGAACCAATCACTGCAGTTTCGGGTTTCACGGCATCCTGGATCACTTTCTGAAAAGTGAAGTGCAGGTAGCCATAATCCGGCATCGCCTTATCAGGTTGGGTCAATGCAAGGGTGATGCTCGGACTACCTGCGGACTGCAGGATATATTTAGCTCCCCGCTCTTCCAAACCCTGGACCATCTTCTGGATTTCTGTAAAATCGATCACCGGTGTATTCGGCCCGGCAGTTCCCATCCCACCCGGGAAACCTTCCCAGACCGATATCTTTGAACCAACGATAAAGTTGGGATCATTAATCTCCTTATCAATTCGCTCATAGATCTCATATGCAAATCGCATACGGTCCTCAAACGCGCCGCCGTATTTCCAATCCCGGTCGTTATAAGGTCGGCAGAACTGTGACCCCATATAGCCGTGGCAAAGTTTTACATCCACACCATCTGCACCAGCATCATGGGCCACCTTGGCGGAGGTAACGAATTTATCGATGATCCCTTCTACTTCATCCTCGGTCAGCAAATCACCGCCAAAACCCGGCAGAGGTTTGACACAAACCTTACGAGAGAATTCTGCGTTGCCCAACTCGCCGTTGTGGGTAAGCTGAATGAACAGCAAAGTTTCATCATTTTCCTCACGCAAGGATTTGATCAGTTTAGTAAGCGGTTCCTGATTCTCCCGGGTGCCGATCAATTGATTGATCCGCCCCTTGGATTCGTCAACAACACTGATGGCTTCCATGAAGATCACCCCAGCCCCACCCCGGAAGGCTTTTTTATATCTCTCATAGGTCAGATCCGTGGGATTCCCTTCATGATCGGCATCGTTGCACTCCATAGCATTGAGAGCTATCCTGTTTACGGAAGTCTTGGATCCTATCTTGAATTCCTGAAATAATGTATCAACTGTCATCGTTCCCCTCCTGGGGTGAAGTACTCACTCAACTGTGTACAAATCACCATCCCTGGAGGATAAAATCTCAGGGAATGGTGAATGCAACTCACCATTAATCAAAAAGTTTGTCGCCGCGTCCTTCATATCTTCCCTTAATGATCAGGGGTTTTAGATACTCAATGGTCTTTTCAATGCCGTCCTCGCGGCTCATAACAACGTCTTCATGTTCATAACTGACCACATAGTCATAACCCACAAGTGCCAGTTCTGTCATCACGCGCTTCCAGGGAACAGATCCCCAACCCGGAATCCTGAATCGGAAGCCACGGTCAATCCGATCCCAGGGACCAGTTGGCTGGAGGCCGGAACGTCTGACATTATGTTCAACGATCTCACCGTCTTTGGCGTGTACGTGGTAGATGCGGTCGCCCAGTTCCTGGACAAAAATTACTGGGTCGATACCCTGGAGAATAATATTGGCAGGATCGAAATTGAATCCCCAGGCCTTGTGCCCATCAAGCAGCTCAATACTCTTATGAGCCGTTTCTATATTGTAGACATATTCATTTGGATGGGGTTCGTGAGCGAATTTGACACCCTGTTTTTCAAAGACATCCAGGATCTCTCCCCAGCGGTCGACAAAATCCTGGCCCATTTCTTCCCAACCCTGAGGATATGGGAAGGGGAACCAGCGAGAAAACCGCTCGCATCCAATAAAACCACATACCACCGGGACTTCCAGGGCATTGGCAGCTTCGGCAGTCCTTTTCATTCTCTCTATACCGAATTTGATCTTTTCTTCTGGTGTGCCTTCATAGAGGCCATCTGTATCCACGGTATGCGGACCGAGCACAAGCTGGCTGTCTGTATGATTGCTGAGAGCTGAGACTGGGATATCATATTTCTTGACCAGATCTTTGATCTTCTTACCACCATCCTGAAGAACCTGTTCAATATCACAATGAGGGTTTCCATAGAATACCGGCAACTCAGCCATCTCATAGCCATAATCAGCCATCATCTTAAAGACCTTATCCAGGTCTGTATCCATATAATTGGCGGTAAACATTCCTATTTTCATATTGATCTCCAATTTCTAATTATGACAGGCAGATTAGATCTGCTTCATCGGAATCCAGCATTTCTCCTGGTTGGACAGTTCAAGAGCAGTTAACAATCGCTGCACTTCAAGGCCGTCATCAAATGTAGCGCCCCAGGGAGCTACAGGGATATTATTTGCAACAGAATTTACAAAATGGAATATGGTGTTACAGTGGTGATGCTCCCAACCGAGCATATGACCCGGGGGCCACCAATGTTTGATCCAATCATGCACTTCTGCCTCAGTGACCAAGATCGTTCGGAAACCTTGTGTTTCCAGGGGGTCATCCAGAGAAAAATACTGGAGTATGTTATTTTCAGTCAGTTCAAACTGGATTGCTCCACGGCTGCCGTACACCTCAATCTGCCAGAGAGATTTTCGACCTGTGGCAAAGCGGGTGGCTTCAATTGTTCCTAAACCACCATTGTTGAATCGGAACATGCCCAGCGATGCGTCATCCACGGTGACTTGTCCTTTTTCTGCACCACCCTTACCCGAGAGACCTGAAGCTTCAAGTGGGATCGGTCTTTCTTTGATAAATGTCTCTGTAACTCCACTGACTTCGGTGATTTCCAATCCAGTTAAGAAACGAGCCATATCCAGACTGTGAGCATTAAGATCACCCAGCACTCCCGACCCTGCCACGCTTTTATCCATCCGCCAGGCCAGGGGAAATTCAGGATTGATCAGCCAGTCCTGCAGGAACGCAGCTCGAAAATGGTAAATTTCACCGATCTTGCCCTCTTCAATAAGTCGCTTGGCAAGCAGCACTGCTGGAGAAAATCGGTTACTGAAAGACACCATGCTTTTAACACCATTTTTAGCTGCCTTTTTGGCTGCATCAGCCATTTGTTTGGCTTCATCCAGGGTTAGCGCAAGGGGTTTTTCAACGATGGTATGTTTACCTGCTTCCAGTGCAGCAATACACGGTTCAGCATGAACATTATTAGGTCCATTATTGTCAAAGATCTGGATCTCGGGATCCGAAATCAGTTTCTTCCAATCCGTGGTTCCATACTCATACCCATAACGCTGAGCGCTTTCCATAACCGCGGTTTCGTTCCGGCCGCAAATACCCTTTAACACCGGAATAGCCGGGGGTGGATAATATATATAAGGAAGTTTTTTGTAAGCATTGGTATGTGCCTTTCCCATGAAGGAATACCCCAGCATTCCTACTCCTAGTTCTTTTGGATCCGCCATATCTCTCTCCTTTTATTTTCAACTTGTGGAAATATGAAAAAAATAATCCAGGACTTCTGGAAGCGTATTACCGCGATATCCCATTATCACTGGAATTACCTTTAAGATTATTGTACTTTGATACTGTTCATAACCCGGCATGGCCTTGGTACAGACAAACATAAAGCTTCATCCGGGTATGTATCTGAGCTTAGGAAATGTTCGAGGACGTAGAAGCCCACTTGATACCAGTAAATTGGTTGGCTATTTTAGATGTTGTTATCCTGTAATTACAACCACATATAAATCATATTCAGATAAAGTTTCATTGTCAATATGTCCGGGTTGAGAAAGTGACTTTTGTCAGTTCAAAAGTATCTCTGATTCTATTTTCAGGTCTATTTTCCTCATTATTAAATGAAAACCGGGTTGGCCGCCCCCCATGAGGGAGATAACCAACCCGATCTAATCAACATTCTATTGGTACTAATTTATATAAATAGTCAGTATCCCTAGCAACACACCCACGGGAAAACCCAGGATCGATAAGACCAGATAAGGCGTTGCCTCATCCCGCATTTCCCAGAGCCCTTGGACTTTGGGCAGTATCTCGCGGATCCATTGGGATTCGTCCAGTACCTTAATGTGGAAGTTCCACCAGTTGTATTCTATGCGTTCCAGAACAGCTTTCATGAGTTTCTCTCCGTTTATTTTGAGGTGGAGATCTTTTTGATCTTCCCGTTTTCATCCGCTACAGCCCGCACAATGCGGTTGATCTTCTTCCCACCCGGACCCGAGACTGATTTGGAGTAAACCAGCAAGGTGTCCGAGGAGCTATCCCCCTTTCGGGGAGTGATCTTCGGTTTGGCACCCTTCAGATCGGGGTGTTTTCGGTAGACTTCCTGCGAGATATGGTCAATCAATTTGGCTTTCATGGTTGCTGCTCCTTTCGGGATCAATCTCCGAATGAAATATCGGCATAAGCCCGGCGGCGCATGAAGGCCGGCACATCCAGCGGATCGCGACCCATATCAAATCGTTCGGCTAATTCCTCTTCCCCATCAACTTCCGTTTTGACCACTTTGCGCTGGATCGGAGCGGGAATCTCCCGTTCCTGACGAGTAAAGGTTGAGAACACGTCTTCAAAGGTTGTGGCGCCCAGGCCGGTGACGATCAAGTTGACCTGCACCTGGCCCTCCGAGTGGCTGTTCTGGGTAGTGCCAAAGATAAGCTCGGCATCTGGAGGAATTTGTTCCTGCAGATAAGTCAAAGCATGGTTGATATCCATCAGGGTCAAATCGGAGCCAGATGTGAAGTTCACAATCAATCCCGAGGCATTGGAAAGGGAAATATCTTCCAGCAGCGGGTGATAGAGGGCTTGCTTGACAGCGTTGAGTGCTTTATCCTGTCCAGATGCCTGTCCGATGCTCATCAGGGCTCCGCCGCCCAGTTTCATAACACGCTCAATATGAGCGAAATCAACATTGATCACACCGGGTTGGGTGATCAGTTCAGTGATGCTCTGTACTGCCTGGCGTAAAACATCATCCGCCAGATGGAATGCTTCTGACAAAGTGGCTTTTTCAGACACAGTTTGCAGCAGGCGTTCGTTTGGGATAGTGATCAGGGTATTAACATGGGGCTGCAGTTTCGAGAGACCTTCGGCAGCATTCTTCTGGCGTCCACCAACCTCAAATCCAAACGGTTTAGTGACAACGGCAATGGTAATGATGCCCATTTCCTGGGCCACCTGGGCTGCCACAGGGACAGATCCAGTACCGGTACCGCCGCCCATACCTGCGGTCAGAAAGACCATATCGGCGCCTTCCAGGGCCATGGCGATATCACCTTTGCTTTCCAGGGCTGCGGCTTCTCCCACACTGGGATCTCCACCTGCGCCCAGGCCTCGGGTCAGTTCCGGGCCAAGCTGAAGTTTGACGGGCGCATGGCTGAAAGCCATGGCCTGGCGGTCGGTATTGGCAATAATAAAATCGACCCCGGATAATCCGAAATGGATCATGCGATCAACGGCGTTGCTGCCGCCTCCACCCAAGCCCATCACCTTAATAACGGGCATATAAGGGGCTTCTTCTCCCCAGTCTCTTAGTCTCTGATCTAAAAGATTATTATTAAACATAGTGGTCTCTCCTTGCTTTAAACCCATTCGTTGGGCAATTATCGATCAGGTTATTCTTTAGATTGCAGCCAATAATGATGCAATTTTTGTACCATCTCCCTCAATTCGCCGGACTACACAGCCCTGGTTGCGCAGCTGAGTAACATCAGATTCCGAAAAATGTTCTTTCCCTCCCAACACTGTCACTTCCTGGGCCTGGTAGGCCTCCTCCAGTGAGAATCCCACTGTAGGACGATGGCGCTTGATGAAGGGCCGGGTGACATTCAAATGCCAGTCCGCTACGCCCCACTCGAAGCTGGGTAGTAATAGATAATGGGCGATTCGGAAATCGCCTGCCGCTTTGGCTTTTGGTTGATTTTCATCTTCTTTAGTGAAGGCGATCACGACCGGCTTTGGTGAACCTTCTGGACTAAACCAGCTGGATTCATCAATGCCAGTTAATGTTTGAAATGCTCCCCCAATTACTTCATCTGGAAGTGGTTTGATTCCCTCAATTTCTTGGCGGGCGATCAGGCGAGCTCCATTGATAAGGTAGTCGTTCAGATCCTCACCTTCCGGGGCTGGTCCCTGCACACCAAGCAGCAGTATAGGCAGCCGTTTTTCCAGTATAGTTTCGGAAAGTGTCAGATACCATTCCGCAATCCGGAACCCCATCTGGTCCTGGGAATTTTCCGGGGTGTAATATGGCTGGGTCTCAGGCCAGCTCTGCGGTCCGCCAGAACCCCAGGAAAGGGGTTTGCTATTGATCCGGGCATAAGCCGAGAGAATCAAGCGGGATAGAAGCGGTTCCGAAGCCCGACGTTTGATTCCGTCCAGGGCACCCCGCAGAAAATTCGTATCCCAATAATCCCCGCCCGGTTCCAAGGGTCCAAATACCGGCGCCAGGCCTACAGCCACAGCAGCTTCCGCCAGGGGTAAAAACCCGTCCAGAAAACGTTCAGTAAGATCCGATTGGGCCCAGGCTTCTGAGCCCCAGCTTTCCTGCAGATTGGCTTTGTCAAAGAGAATGACGTATTTGACCCCCCAGCGTTTGTAATTTTCAAATAGCAGCAGCATCTCATCCACTGCCGGAAGATCGCTAGGAGTGATCTGAAAATGTAAAACCGGTTCAATGGCTTCCATTTTTAGAGTGGCAATGAATTCCTCCGGAATGGCCCTATTCGTGGGCGCATTTAAAACGATCCAGGAGGCATCCAGTTGTTTTAGACGCGGCAGCCACTGCCCCAGGTCTTTTCCGGAGTAATGTTCGCTGTCGGAACGATAGTGAAAACCAACTTTATTCATAGGGTTTATCTCTTTCTGATTTGTCAGGTATCAACTAGGATGCAAGGTTTATGCCAGCAGTCCCTGAATCCAAGGGGAAATTACGGATTATTTCATAGGATGCTATAATGCGGGAGATGAAGAAAATCCTGCTCACTGGCGCTACCGGTTTTATCGGTAAAGCCCTTACCCGCCACTTCTTTGAAACCGATTACGAAATCCGGGTCCTGATCCAGCCCACCAGAAAATCCCCCGATCTACCCAAAGGTATCCCTGTGGAAGCGGCGGTTTCCGGGTTAAATGATCCCCGGGGGCTGCGGGCTGCCCTGGTAGATGTGGATATTGTTTATCATCTGGCCAGCCAGGAAGCCCTGGGCGCCAAGGGAAATTTGCTAGAAATCGATATTCAAGGCACCAAAAACCTGGTAGAAGCAGCCCAGGAAGCAAGCGTGGATCGTTTCTTTTATCTCAGCCATCTGGGCGCAGACCGGGCATCAGCCTATCCACTAATGACGGCCAAAGCCATTGCCGAGGACCACATCCAAAAAAGCGATCTGGATTACACCATCCTACGGACAGGAATCGTTTATGGACCCAATGACCGCTTCACCACTGCCCTGGCCCAATTGATCCGCACAATTCCTCTGATCTTCCCCCTGCCAGATAACGGCGATACCCTGCTGCAGCCGATGTGGATCGAAGACCTGGCCAATATCCTGACCTGGTCCCTGGACAATCCAAAAACCAAAAGAGAAATATTTGAAATCGGGGGACCTGAGCAGCTGAGTTTCAGGGATATCATTATCACCATGCTGGAAGTGATGGGGCTTCAACGTTATCCAGTTTCGTTCACCACTCCTCTGATACGCTTTGGGACTGTTTTTGCGGATTACGTAAATCTGACCATCCCTACAAATATATTCTGGCTGGATTATCTGGCCACTAACCGCACCTGTTCACTCAACACCGTACCGCATGTCTTCAACCTGCTGCCAAGCCATTTTTCCAAGCGAATAGAATATCTCCGACCCCTGGAATAAAAGGAAAACTATGACCCTGTACGATATCTCGCTCACAATCGCAGAAGATCTTCCAGTTTGGCCAGGTGACCCAAAGATCGAGCTCAAGAAGATTAGCAAGATTGAAGATGGGGAAGAGGCCAACGTGACTCATATCTCCGCCTGTGTGCACATTGGCACCCACGTAGACGCTCCGGACCATTTCCTGGGCAATGGGCAAACCGTGGAAAATCTTCCACTGGATCTGTTGGTCGGGACTGCTTTCGTGGTGGAAATGCATGTGGACGGCCAGATCTCGGCTGTTGATCTGCAATCGGCATCCATCCCCGAAGGAACTAAACGACTGCTGATCAAGACCGCCAATTCCCAGTTATGGACTAAAGGTGTCAAGGAATTCAAGATTGATTTCATCGCCCTGGAAGCGGATGCTGCGGCTTACCTTGTGAACCAGGGAGTAGAGGTTGTAGGAGTAGATTACCTTTCTGTCGCTCCATTTGCCAATCCGGCGCCCACTCATCGGATCCTGTTGGAGGCGGGAGTCTTGATCATTGAAGGCCTGAACCTGTCCGGGATCAAACCGGGAGAATATACTTTGTTGTGCCTGCCCCTCAAGATCAGCGGATCGGACGGCGCCCCGGCCCGGGTCCTGCTTCAAAGAGATTGATCCAGCCTGAACTGTACCTAGTTGAACAAAATTTCATATATAATGAAATAAACTAAAGGAGGATTGGATGTCAAAACAGTACTCAATTTTGATCCTGTTCTGTTGTCTGGCCCTGGTTGCTGTGGGCTGCGCACCTGCCCCCGAACCGGCCGAAGAACCTGCAGCCGTGATGGAAGAAGAAGTTGTTGAGGAAGTGATCCCTACCGATACCCCCCTTCCCCCAACAGAGGAGCCTGTAGCTGATGTAGAAGAGGAGGAAGAGCCAATTATGGTTGAAATGACCCTGACCAGCCCAGCATTCGCTCAAGACGAAGCCATCCCTCTCGAGTTCAGTTGTGACGGCGATGATGTTTCACCGGAACTGGCCTGGGCCGGCATCCCTGAAGGAGCGGCCAGCCTGGTTCTGATCCTGGACGATCCCGATGCACCAGTTGGCACCTGGGACCATTGGCTGTTGTTCGACATGCCCCCCGATCTGGAAGGCCTGCCGCAAGGCGGCACAGCAGGAACGGATGGCAACAACAGCTGGAACCGTACCGGCTACGGTGGCCCTTGCCCTCCGGGAGGCACTCACCGCTACTTCTTTAAGTTATATGCTCTGGACACCACCCTGGATCTACCAGCTGGTACTGCCAAAGGAGCCCTGGAAACTGCCATGGAAGGCCATATCCTGGGCCAGGTTGAGCTAATGGGAACGTATACTCGCTAAAACACTTAGGATACTATTTCGTTAATAAATTAGGGATGAAGTCTTTTTAAAGGACTTCGTCCCTTCTTTTGTGGTATACTGGGGGGGAGTATATAGGAACGAGGTATATCACATGCCAATTTATGAATATCAATGCCCCAACTGCGGGGAGATCTTTGACAAACTGATGCGCTTTTCGGAAGCGGATAAAGTGCCAGTATGCCCGCATTGCGGTGAGAAAGAGACCCAAAAGAAGATCACCGCCGGCGCGATGATCGGCGCTTCTTCAAGCGGGAGTTCAGCGGCGGTCAGCAGGCCGTCCAGCAGCCCCTTCACCTGAGCGAACTGCTAATTCCAGCCGTGGGCTGGACCATAATATGAAAATCGAGAACCAGGAAAGCAAAGAGCAGCTGATCAAACGCCTCAAGCGGATCGAAGGCCAGGTCCGGGGCCTGCAATCCATGCTGGACGATGAACGCGAATGCCGCGAGATCATGCAGCAGCTCTCCGCAGTTTCATCAGCAGTAAAATCCACCAGCCGGACATTCTTCCATGATTATGCCGCTCTGTGTCTGACAGATATGGGAGAGAATCCTGAATCCAACCAGGACCTACTGTCCGAAATGATGGCCTTGTTGGACAAGACTCCCTAGTTAAATAGGTTTCCCATATGCGCTCCGGGAGCCTTTTTCTTGTCAAAGAATTCCCCAGGTGCTATAATTTTTACCTGCATACGGGCGCGTAGCTCAGTTGGTTAGAGCGCACGGTTCACATCCGTGAGGTCGATGGTTCGAGTCCATTCGCGCCCACACTTAAATCCACCCTTTTAGGTGGATTTTCTTGTTATACTGAACCTTAAGTTGGTAAAAGGAAGAAGGTGTCCCATGCGCTTGAAACTATTCAGCTTGGTTGTGATGGTTCTTTTTCTTGCGGGATGTTTTCCTGCCCAAGCTGGTTTGTCAACAGCGACTGTAAGGGCAGAACCTGTCCGGTTGCCACCTGCCTGGACCACAGAACCAACTACATCTCCCGTCCATTCCCAACCCACTGCCACCATTCTACTGAGTGATGTAGGATCCACTCCGACCCAGTTTCAAAACAAACCTTCTGAGGAACCCCAATCGCCCACCTCGGTACCCGAGGTGCCGTTCTCAGGGATCAAG
>Ga0209013_10002613_pt1 | contig 16231 bp, 20 predicted proteins | sample Cruoilmetagenom2_FD_187291 | JGI IMG/M metagenome (GOLD analysis project Ga0209013, IMG submission 187291) | Oil polluted marine microbial communities from Coal Oil Point, Santa Barbara, California, USA - Sample 2 (SPAdes) (version 2) | ecosystem: Environmental > Aquatic > Marine > Oil seeps ...
CTTACATCATCGGTCAATGTTAGCTACTGATGCTGTAATTCGCAATATGGTATGATTGTATTTTTCCAATTTACCATTAGATTTGAAATGGATACATAATAAGATACTTTAAAGTATCATAAATATTCAGACTAATTATATAAAATAAAATATTATTATGACTACACTAAATAAATTCAGGGAACGAGACATTATTTCACTTATCACTGAATTGCTTGAAGTTGAACCTGAAACCGGGCCTATTCATCATCTGGTAGTAGGACCTGGAAATGATGACTGTGCAGTCATTAATATGGGTGTATCCGGACTCCTGGTAGCTACAACTGATATGCTCCACAGGAAGGCCGATTTTCCTTCGGGTATGACGCCATACCAGATGGGATGGATGAGCATTGCAGTAAACCTTAGTGACATTGCTGCCATGGGGGCCGGGCCGGTAGGAATTATGACAGCACTGGGACTGCCATTAGATATGGAAGTGGATATTGTTAAGGAAATGGTGAATGGGATGAGTGCCTGTGCCCGCAGATATGGTACTAAAATTATTGGCGGGGACGTTGACCGACATGATGAACTTACTATAGTAGGGTCTGCATTGGGTGTGGTTGATGCAGGACAACTGGTTACAAGGAAAGGCGCCAGGCCGGGTAACCTGGTCTGTGTGACTGGTGAGTTAGGCACTGCCGGGGCCGCACTTGAAGCATTGCAGCAGGGAAGGGGTGTTGACCCGGAAGTACTGGAAAAATTCTACATGCCGGTGCCAAGGATAGCAGAAGGTATGGCATTAGCAGGTTCGCTCTGCCTGACCTCTATGATGGATATAAGTGACGGGCTGGCACTGTCCCTGCACGACCTTGCCACTGCCAGCAAAGTGGGATTCCATATCAGGGCAAGTGATATACCGGTGCACAGGTCTGTGCGTGTTATGGTTCCTGATGGGGATAAGGTCATTGAGGATGACGTAGTCGGAGATAAGATTTTAGAATGGAGTCTATACACTGGCGGCGATTTTGAGCTATTGTTCACCCTCAATGCTGCCTGCCTGGAAAAGGCAGGGAAAGTTGCTCAATTCACAGTGATAGGTGAAGTTACCGCCAGCGGGATAACTATTGAGCGTGATGGGCAGATTGAAGATGTGGAGCCCAGGGGATTCCAGCAGTTCGGGGATAAGGTTTAATTACCTGTAACCAAAGGTTGATACCATGATAATGTGCCCTGCCTGCGGCGGTCCTGACTGTATAATGCCGGCTGAAGATGTGCTCGATTCGATTTACCAGATGTATATGGCCTGCCCTGGATGTCCGCCTGAACCCAGGTGGGACAAGCAGGTCCCACTAGCGGCTTTGCTGCATGGGGAAACTGTTTATGAAAATATGTTGTTGTGCAGTTCATGCAGGCGTCGTCCTCTGGATGTGGTAATGGCTCATGTGCTGGCTGTTATGCTTGAACATGGGGATCGGGAGGAGGATGCAGGACTGGCACTTGTCGGGACACCGCTGATCTCCTGCGGTTTTCCAATTATGTATCCGCCCAGACTGGGACGGAGAGCCCTGGTACTTATAGCAGATAATGTGCACCCGGATACGGCAGGAGATCTTGTGGACAGGGTGCCCGAGGTCAAGGGGGTTGTGCTCAGGGTGGGTGACCAGGCCAAAAGTGTGGGGATACTTGATCCTGATTCCCGGCCCCATGAATATACATTGCTGGCAGGCTGTGATATGAGGTGCGATGTGGCACAAAGCGCAATGGGGGAACTGGTGATCTATAAGAGCCAGAGCAAGATCCATATCGAGTTCCCGCGGGAAAGCGGACACAAGATAAGTGTACTCGGGAAGCTGGACATGGAGGGGCTCCTGGCTGGTAGGGGGATAGTGGACGGCATGTGCGGTCCCGGTACCCTGGGTCTGATGGCAGTCCTTATGGGTGCAAACAAGGTGATACTGAACGATGCCTGGCGCCCGGCTATTGAGAATGTGCTGCTGAACCTTGAAGTTAATAAAGGACTGCTGGATGTGGAAGTTGAACGTTTGATCCATATTGGTGATATGCCAATTATCGGGGATGAACCGGTACTTGTGGCAAGGGCAAGCCGGGGCAGTGACACCACGGCAGAGGTTTATTTCGGTGATATCAGGCGGCTTGCTGATGTTGTGGAGGATTGTGATGTTTGCCTGATAGATACGTTCCCTACTGCAGACCCTTCGGAGTATGTTAAAATATGGAACGATAAAGTATCTTGTGGAAAGGTTATAGTAATATAGAATTAGTGGTGATGTCCACGATCTGTTGATAATTATTAAATGGTGTTGTGACGACCTGTTAGCTGGAAGAATTGAACTTTGAATTGTCAATTGCGGGAACAAAAGATGGTTGCAAAGTACACCAGCTATAGCTCATAAACTTACTGACCATATTTATTCATTTTGGGATGTTTAGAAGTATTCTCAGGGATAGATTCATATACTTTAACAAACAAACAAATTAATATCAAATTGTGGAGGTTTGAATTTTGATAGTGGACGATCTATTAAAGACCATTACAGAGGAGATTGCCAACATGGTTTCCACCAAGACCGTGATTGGAGAACATATTACCGTGGAAGGTAAGACTATCATACCAGTTACCAAAGTCAGCTTTGGTTTTGGCAGTGGTGGAGCTGAAGGTAAAAAGAAAGCAGATGAGGAAGGTACCGGCGGTGGTGGAGGTGGTGGTGCTTCTATTCAACCCGTGGCTTTCCTTGTGGTCACAGCAGATGATGTCCAGGTATTTAGCATTAAAGGAAAAGGTGCATTGGCCCAGCTTACCGAGATAATGCCGGAAATGGTGGAAAAATACAAATCGATGATGGAAGAGAAAAATAAGGAGAAAACTGGTGAAACCGGGACCAATTGAAACCAATCACAATTGAAATGATTTGGCTCCTAATGGGAATAGTAATAGTATTGATTATAGTCGTACTACTGTTCCCTGTTACTATCCGCACCCGATCTTCCAGGTCAGAAGGGACAATAGACGGTAGTCTTAGTATAAGCTGGTTGATACTTGCCATACAATATAAGTTAAAGGATAAACAAACAGATATTCTTATTCTGGGCCGCACGTTGATCCATCGGGAGTATAAAGAAAAAACACCCGAAACTAAGGACATAAAAAATTCCGTCAAATCCAAATCCAAATTTAGATCCAAATTCAGATCCAGATCTAAATCCAGATCTATTACACAAGTAAAGAATTTTACCCCACTGATAAGACCGTTAATACGGCTTATCAGGGATTTGCTATCCATTTTCAAATTCAGGCATTTTGAACTGGATACCGTCTACGGTTTGGAGGATCCCGCCTCCACAGGTATGTTGACAGGATATCTGCACGCTCTACCATGTCAGTACAATATATCCTTTACACCAGATTTCACGCATCTTGTACTGGACTGGGACCTGGACCTTGCCATGGCCTTCACTCCAATTTCAGTCATACCGCCAATAACAAGGTTTTCTACCAACCCCCAGGTACTGCAATCAGGGTGGAGGATTATCCGTAGCTGATCAATCCCTGGTTGGTCATCCTCCTGATACGATTCTCAGGATATCAATTCGACCGGAATCCACAACATCATCTATAGGTACCGGCCTGCCTTCGACCATCACCACAACAGTCTCAGGATTGATGTCCAGTTCTGCAAGGATATCACTATAGGTACTTCGTTCTCCGACTTCAATTATTTTTTCAAGGACGCCTCCGGCAAGTATCTTTATCATTACCTGCAACAGGAATTACTCCTCATCGGGTAATTTTGCAATTTCCCCTTCTGACCCTGTCAATGACTCAAGATTATCGTTGATCAATTTTTTATCAAGAGTCTGTTTTTTCTTTTCACCTTTACGTTCCAAGTCTCTTTTTTTAAATTTCGACATATAGGTCACCTTGGATACCAATTAAATTCAATATTTAATAACCTTACTACATGGCATCTTCCCTTATTTCATCGAACACCAAGTCAGCCCAGTCCCGCTCCCCGAGCACAATCTCAAACTCTACTGGCGTAAGCACAGGCGCATTGAACCGCATCCCTTCATCTATCGCAATGCGTGGACATGCCGTATTTACAAAAGCATCCACCTTGAACTGCAACAAAGCGTCAGGAGTGATATTGTCAAGTGAAATTATGATGTGTTCCTTATCATGCTTTTTAGCAAGTTCAGCCAGCCGTCGTGCTAGACCCATCCTTTCCTGCCCTACTTTGGTAGAAACGATTATGCCAAAGGAAATGGCATCAAGACAAATGGCGATCACTCCCCCCCTTTGTCTCAATATCCTTTCAGGATCCACCCACTCAACAGTGTTCAACATGGGATCGGCCGCCAGTACTTTTCGCCCGGTGGCCACCGACACACCCAATGGATGGAACTTCCCGCTTCCGATATACAAGTAACTGTCACATTTGACCCCGGCAGCCGAAAAGTTACACCCCAGTAACTGTCCCGGATATTTAATCCGCGAATCACCGGTACTTACCACACACGACATACCTTTTGATCCCAGGATATCCATAGCTTTGTCAAGTTGGTGGACATGCTGGACCGTGGTCACAAGACCCACTGTGCCTGCATCCAGTTTAATGCCCGCCATTTCAACCACATGCCCGATATCCACCCTGGCCGGTGTTTCCATGAAAATTACATTATCCATTCCATTAACAAGTTCACAATGGCCGAAATGGAACATGATATCCACAGAACCTTTTAGTAGCATATCGATATCACAAGCCCCGAAACAAGGATTACCGGATACTATCACAATAGCTCCGGTCTTATCTTCCAGTTCCCTTGCTATGGAAAATGCCTGCCTCTTAAATCCTTCCGGGAACTGAAGACCAACAGTCCTTGCTTCTGATCGGTTGATAAGGTCAACTACCCTGTCCAGGTCAAAGTCAAAGATATCAAGAAAAGATAGTTTGTTCATGGCTGCGATGAATGTATTATCCTAATATCTCCACACCTTCGGGACCAACATCGACCCTTACCAGGGTCTTTACAGACAAACCCGCCTTACTGAGCTGCTTTGCGCCATCTCCACGATCGATAACTACGACGGTATCCACAATGATTCCACCCGCAATCCCCACGGCCTGCCACACAGCTTCCAGTGTCCCGCCTGTGCTGACCACATCATCGACTATGATCAAACGCTCACCAGCGGATATCCCGTTCAGGTACAGTTCGCCTTTCGAATAGCCAGTAGCCTGGTGTATCTTTACCTCATTCGGAAGCTCATACGGACGTTTCCGGACTATGGACATGGGTTTACCTGTCCTGAGTGCCAGGGCTGTCCCGATATGGATGCCCATGGCCTCGATGGTAAGTATCTTATCAAAGCCAGGTTCGGCAACAGCCATTATCCTGTCAGTCACTTCATTTAGCAAGGCAGGTTCCAGATATGGAACTCCGTCAGTAATAGGATGTATGAAATAATTATACTCACCGCGGTTCACGATTGGAGCTGCTTTCAGGGATTTTTCCAGTAGGTCGGACATGTATTATTAATATCACTGAATCCCACTTGTACCTATCGCTTATTCACTGTAATACAGGATATGTGCATACATACGGGTACGGGATTTTGAGAATAGTAAACTAACAATGGTATCACACTTAGCATCCAGAACCATATTGGACGCACGTGTATGCATATCCCGCCTTCCACAAGATCATCATATTCATTATCGGTCAGTATCAAACCATCTTCAAGTCCATATTGTTGAGCTGCATCTGCCAGACCGTTGATCTCTCTTTTTTGAGTTTCAGGGTTTGCAAGTGATTCTGTCACCTTTATTGCGTTGGTTATGTGCATTCCTTTTTTTATTAAAAAATCATATTCCACTCCGGTTCTGGCACCTTTGTGATAATAGATGTCACTGTTCTTTCTTTTAAGTTCAATAAACACGGAATTTTCAAGAAGCTGACCATGATTCCTGGAAAATTGGAATCCTGTTGCACCGGCAAGTCCTGTGTACAGGACATTTTTCTTCATGCTTGAGGGTATGTTCGAGAATCTTTCCAGCAACAAATGTCATAAATTATATAATAGTAATAATAATTACTAAATTATTTACTAGCTATTAGATATAGTACATAGACATTGGATATTATTTATTATTAGGCCACTATGTCTCGAAAGTGTTAAGTAATGTATTCAGTCTTTTTCTATTATGGTGATTTAAAAATTTCGTTATTAAGGTGAATTTTGATGATATCTGAAAAAATTGTGTATTAATCACTTCTTGCAGATGGGTTGTCAATTTACCAGATCATATTTGGCTGTGATAATTATGAGTTCAATACAGATATATAAACCAACCAGTTCTGTTTACGGTACAGACATAAATGGAAAGCACATTCCTGATGTGGGATATAGTACTGGGGATTTCGCAGAAAAAATAATTGAAGAGATCGTTGGGATATATTCATCAATCAATGATCTCACTGATGAAGAGATCCTCCAGGATCCTTCAAATCATCTCAGGACTATTTTCCAAAGACTGGATCATTTGATAGCACTAAATATAGATGATAAATCTGCAGAAGCTATCTTCTGTGATCCTGGATTTAGTTTAGCATTTGACACTATTGCCAGATTCAGGAGCTTATTTACTGCAAAATTGGAAATTGAACATGCACATTCCATACTGGAAAGTAGAGATCCATGGGAAATGCTTACAGATTTCAATTATATCTCTAATTATCTAAAATTGTCCCAGACTGAATTTCAGGGTGCTAATCTTAAACGTGGTGACAGTGTTGTATTTCTCGGGAGTGGACCGCTACCATTAACTCTTATGGTTCTCTGCCATTGGTATGGACTCAAAGGAATCGGGATTGAACAAAACACTGATAGAGCAGAACTCTCAGTAAAAGTACTTGAAAAACTTGGACTTTCGGACCAGATAAAAATAATTAACGGTGATCATTTAACATTGCCTTTGAAAACCAGATCCGAGCTAATCATGATAGCTGCTCAAGCTGAACCCAAAAAAGAGATTTTTAATCATCTGACAAAGGTACTTCCTGTAGGGACCAAATTATCCTACCGCATTTATGAAAAGGGATTAAGAAGGTTGTTAGACACATTTTATTTATTTGAATTACCTGAACAGTTTGAAGAATATCTTCGGGTCCGGCCAGAACCACCAGTCAACAATACTGTTGTGTTTGTAACAAAAGAGGTTTGTTAATTTGCTATGGACCAGATGATATGGCTAATCCCACCACGTAAGTGGTGAGATCAGCTTTTATCCTTTTTTATGGTATACAATACAATTTTCTCTTTACTTATTTTCCAGGGCTTCAATGGCCCTCCTGTATGCAAGGTCTGCTATCACAGGATCAGGGCCCAGGGGTTCGGCATATATCATAGTCACGTCATTGCCATCAAGTTTAACGTTTTTCGTTCGATTTTCCCGGCTGATACCCAGAATCTCGGGGATATCTTCAGTAGTATGTACACCGTGAGCCAGGAATAAAGGTACGGCTATTATAGAAGATACACCTGTATTCTTGAAAGCTTCTAATCCCTCATCCATTGTGGGGTTGTTCATATTCATAAATCCGATTCTTACGATCGTATCAGGATATTTTTCTGCAATCATGTTGGCAACTTTCGTTATTACTTCTTTGTTATACGGGAGGCTGCTCCCATGTCCCATAGCCAGTATTCCGATTTTATTGGTCATAAATTTCACCGATTAAATTATAATTTATACTACTATTTTAGTTAACAGTAGTAAATCCAGTTATGATTTATTGATTATAAAGTTATCCATAATAATGCAGTATTAGCAGATAATCAGATAGTGTTCTACCTGATAGGACAGTTATTTTATTTTAAAGATTTAGTAAAATCACAAAGGCTTTACAGGATAATAACAACTTATAATAAGTATAACTATGTATTACTTAATAGGTTGTGAGTAATATTACCGATGAGTCAATAGAAATCATAATGGCAGAACTATTAAATATAGATTCAACTACAAAAGATCTTAAGGACCAAGATATTCTTCACAGTACTTCGAATCATCTTGAAACCTCTTTTCACAGATTGGATTATCTGGCTGCAATGGATATTGATGATCAAATGGCACAAGAAACAATCTGTGATCCTGAATATAATTCAGTACTTGAAGCTATTGTCAGGTTCAGAAATCTATATAGTTTAAGACTTGAGATTGAAAATGCAAAAGCCATACTTGCCAGTGAAGATCCATGGGAAGTTCTTGAGAATTTCACTCATTTTTCAAATTATCTTCAACTCGCCAGGACCGAATACCAGGGATCTGAACTTAATACAGGCGAGACTGTTGTTTTTCTTGGAAGCGGACCGCTACCATTAACACTTATAGCTCTTTGTCATTGGCACGGACTTAAAGGAATCGGGATTGAACGGGATCCTGATAGAGCCGAACTCTCCAAAAGAGTGCTTGAGAAACTGGGACTTCTGGATCAGATCACGATAATGCATGGAAACCACTTCAATTTACCCCTTAGTAACAAATGTGACCATCTGATGGTTGCTGCTGCAGCTGAACCTAAATCGGAGATATTTGATTATCTGGCAAACGTGCTCCCTGGAGGAATCGGAATATCCTACCGCATCTATGAGAAGGGATTAAGAAGAGTATTGGAAACGTGTTCTCCATTTGAATTACCTGAACAGTTTGTAGAATATCTCAGGATCCAACCTGAACCGCCTGTTAATAATACTGTTGTGTTCCTGAAAAAAGAGGTTTGTTAATTTCCTGTACATGAGAATACTAGTCCAGGATGATCTCTAATGAAAAATCCCACCCAAAATTGACCCACTTTTCCCATTGAAAATGGACCCACTTTATATACTTAAATCCTCCTGTTTTATTGCAGGAGGTTTTGGGTCTGACCTTTGTGGCAGAAAGTTACAAAAAACAGACACGGTTTGGCATGACCCTATTTACAGAAGTTCACAGTATTTATCTTCACATGTATCACTCCTCTTTGGGCAGTTAATTGTTCTGCCAGTTTTACCAGATGTTCTCCTTCTCCACGCAGGACTAAAATACGCATGTAATAATCACTGGTAATATGAACCCGCATTGAGGATAGTAATATTTCATTTGACTCAAAAATTATTTTTTCAATAATGCCAGGTAAACCTTTCTTCACAGGGTTGTATACTATCTCGAATATTCCGATACGTTCTCCTTTAACGTCATTCATCCATTCATGATACTGGATATATCTCCTAATGGCATCCCTGATAGCATCTGACCTGGATGAGTGACCATTGTTAATGATAGATTCGTCAAAGTGTGCCAATAAATCATTCGGAAGCGTTATACCAATCCTGGCTAATTCTTTTGTCATCCGGATGCTCCAAATATCAACACTATAATAATGGGTTGAAAACGCAGAGAGAAGAGGAGTAACCCTCTGCATTTTTCATTTGTAGTGCAGATGTATTTACTGAGGATGATAGTTTTCTCAGGTGACTGAGCTTTAGTTAGCTATTTTATATATTTCATTTTTGATAACTACCATCTGCGAATAATATTATCGTAATTACATAGTAATAAGTTTTTCTATTTTAATAACACATAATATTAAATAATTTGATATATGTATTGTACATTCTTGTCGCACTGCAAACTTTGCAGTGGAAAAGGAGTGATCGAGTCAACTCACAACTCCACTACCCCACATACTTCTCCAGTTCTTCCAGTGTAAGAATCACCGGAATATCCAGCCCTACTCCCCTCACATAATTACAGGCCCTGGACACCAGTGTTACTGGATATTTTTGATAGATTTTTTGTGCCACAAATTGGATTTAACAGGTTATTTTCAAATTGACTCCAAGGTTTAATCGAGTCCAAAAACGAACAATATTTATATGTATAACTATTTAATTAACTTACAATAAAATGTTACGAAAAAACAATATAACTATTATTTTTTCCACTGAAAACGGAATGGTGGCACTGGACAGTCCGGTCAAACTCAAGATACTTGATTTTATACACGACCGGCCCAGGTCTTTTGAAGAAGTTGTAAACGAGTGCTGTAAAGCCAAATCTACAATCTCGGTACATCTGAAAGACTTGGTGATGCAAAATATCATATTGGAACAAAAGGAGCCATCTGACAAGAGAAAGAAATATTATTCCTTAAACTCCCAATTCATAGCATATTCCCAGACACCGATGCAGAATTGCTACAATCGAATAATTGACAGGTTGATGGATACAGTCGATTCTGGTAACTTGGAAATGGAATTTTTCAGAACCTTATGCCACACTATCAGGTACGGCCTGGAAGCCTATGGAATGAACCCAAAACCGGTTTTCAAGAAGATAGGAAACGATATTGGACAGAAAATGAGTAGGTTCTTTGTCGTTAGCTCCATTGATGAACAATTAACAGAACTTGCCGGATTCTGGCGATTACACGGTCTTGGTGAGATCGAGATAGACAACCTTGATCCGCTGACCCTGATCGTATATGACTGTTTTGACTGTTCGGATATGCCGGATGTGGGGCGAACACTGTGTGCACTGGTTGAGGGAATTATTGAGGGGATCTTCGAAGCAAGCCTTAAACTGCCGATCAGAGTAAAAGAGGTGGAATGTTTCGGTACAGGCCACAACCACTGCAAATTTGAAATACACATTCCGGATTGAAAACCTGTATTTAACGTATTGAAATACTGAACGTACTAGATGTACCGCTGCTTGTTATATTCTTTCAGTTTCGCCCAGTGCTCATTAATAAGTGCCTGAAGCCGCTCCACTCCATCCCTGGGCAGTGCCCGGTAGCGTCCCTGCATCTTCAGGAATTCATCAATTGGCTTTAGTTCACTGAAATCCTTGTTCAGGTTAAGCATCCCGTGCTCTATCTCATACAGGGGCCACATGCCGCAGCGTACGGCAAGCTTAGAAATTTTTATTGTCAACCCGGGGTCATAGTTCCATCCGGCAGTACAGGCCCCCAGCAGTTCAATATATGAAAAACCATCCCTCTCTTTTGCCCTGATCAGTTTATTCAGGAAATCTACAGGATAAGCCAGGGATGCAGTGGCTGCGTATACCCTGTGGGCACCCATGATCTTTAGCATATCCTTATTAACAGAAGTGTTACCAGTGGGATTTTCCTTTCCCCTTGGCGTGGTTTTGGTCTCACTACCGTAAGGAGTTGCCGTTGACCACTGGAAACCCGTGTTGCCGTATGACTGGTTGTTATAGCAAATGTAGATTATGCGCTCGTTCTTTGCCGCCGCCGCTGACAGGGACGCAAAACCGATATCATATGTTGCCCCGTCCCCGGCATACACTACTACGTTCATATCACTGTTACCCAGCATGTCCAGGCCGTGCCTGGCCCCAGCTGCGGTTGATGCCGCATTTTCAATAGCATTATGTATCCAGCTGGCTTTTAACGGTGTGTTGGGATATAGGGGCAACAGTGTCATGCACCCTGCGGAATTGATGATAATAGTCTCAGGTCCAAGTACTTTTAATGCAAGTTTCAATCCAAGGGATGGGCCGCAGCTCGCACATGCAGATGATCCGCCGGTAAAATAATCTTGTTCCGGTATATCTTTTAAACTCTTGAGCTCCTGCATCATATCTCCTCCAGATCGTTCCATTCCATTCTGGGATGCCCCGCTGCCAGGTCCTCCTCTAATTTATGGGTGATTTCCTTTACTTTATTCTCGGTCTGCGGATTTCCTCCCAGCCCCACCACAAAACCAGACACCAGGGGACGTCGGTCCAGATTATACAGTGTTTCAATTATTTCCGGGAACATGATACCACCTTTACCCGGCGCTATGTTGCGGTCGATGACTGCTATTGCCTTTGCATCTTTCAATGCCACAGCCACTGCTTTATTGGGCCACGGGCGAATAACCCTGAGTCTTAACAATCCTACCTTTATACCTTCATCCCTCATCTCCAGAATAGCAGCCTTTGCCGTAGTACTCATGGAACCCTGGGTCACAAGCACCAGTTCGGCATCTTCCAGCATGAACTCGTCAACCAGATGATACCTCCTGCCAAAAATCTTCTCAAAATCATCCTGTACCTCTTCAATGACGTCAAGGGCATTGCGTGATGCCACATGATTCTGCGCCCGGAAAATCGAGTACTCATCCAGCACCGGCGGACCCACGGTGACAGGCCTGTTCTTTGCAATTGTGTGAGCCGGATCATATCCTGGCAGGAATTCCTCTACCTGTTCAGGGGAAGGAATGGTGATGGGCTCGTCAGTGAATGACAGCACATATCCATCCATATTGACCATGGCCGGCAATAATACCCGCGGGTCCTCAGCGATGCGGTATGCTTGCAGCACCATATCCAGTACTTCCTGGTTGTTCTCTGCATGGAACATGAGCCAGCCGCTGTCCCTCTGGTCAAGGAAATCGTTGTGGTCTGACCACAGGGTAACCGGCGCAGACAGTCCCCTTGAAATGGTTGCCATCACAATTGGAAGACGCATCCCGGCTGCAATGTACAGCACCTCATGCATCAGCAGCAGCCCCTGAGATGAAGTTGCAGTAAATACCCGACTTCCCACGGCAGCCGCACCTACAGCCGCACTCATGACCGAATGCTCTGATTCCATCCTGTCAAAATACGTACCAGTTAGTTCCCCATCTGCACTCCACCGGGCCAGGGTCTCGATACACTCGGTCTGGGGTGTGATTGGGAAATTTGGGATATAATTGGCCCTGGCCAGCCTTGCACCCCATGCCGCGGCTTGGTTACCGGTAACTAGTGTCTGTTTCATGCTCCCTCCTTTTCTTCAGTCATGGCACCGGTTGGACATTCTTCTGCACAAATCATACAGCCCTTACACGACGTCAGGTTGATCTTCGGACCATCATCAGTCCAGTAAATAGCAGCATCGGGGCAGTAAGTGTAACATATCTTGCATTTAGTACATTTTTCACTGTGATGTACTGGTCTTACCAGTCTCCATGAGCCTCTGTTGACCTTCGCTGCACTGCCTGGTTCCCTGATAATGGGGATACCTTCAATCCCTTTATATGGTATCTCTTCCTCCCTCATCAGGCCACCTCATAGCATTTTCTAACAGCGGCTTTGTTTGCTTCGATCATCTCTTCTGGATAATTGGAAAGCTCTTCTTCGATGGCCTGGTTCAGTGCATCAATTGAAATGATTTTCGTGAATTTTGCCAGGGCACCCAGCATTGTGGTATTGAATATCGGTTTGCCGATGGTATCAAGGGCAATACTTGTAGCATCTACATTTTTTACTTCAGCAGGCGTGTCAATGTCAGGTTCATGTTCCGAGTTCACCAGCAACACACCGTTTTTTGCCAGCCCGTCAGCCACATTGACCAGATCCAGCAATGTTCTGTCAAGTACAATGACCACATCAGGATCGTCCACATACCCCCGCTCCAGTATTGGTTCATCGCTTATCCTGATAAAACTCATTACAGGTGCGCCGCGGCGTTCTGCACCGTATAGTGCAAAATCCTGGACCTGTTTGCCCATTTTAAAAGCAGCCAAGCCTACCATCTTGGCAGCTTTTTTTGCTCCCTGGCCTCCTCTGCCGTGTATGCGAATTTTGTACATCCTGTTGTTATTGGTACCTGTTAAACTATAAAATTAACTACATCATAAACAACTATTTTCCAGTCCATTTTTCCAACCATCAGTCACTAATTTCAGAGACAGTGGCATTATAATGTAGCCTTTTGCTATGGTTTTTTTAGGGTACATAAAGTATAATTTACTCCCAAAATCTCGATGTTCTTGATGAATGTTAATGATATGGATGGGCGGGCCGTGCAGTTTAAGGTATAAATGGATTGGTTCGTAAAGTTTAACTTTGCATGGATTTTAAAATTCCCGAAACTCATGTATTATTACTTATGTTTTTTACAAACTGTATATGCGGCCCTAGCGTTTCTATTAAAAATAGTGATGCTCTCCCGGATGCACTTTTTCAATCACTGTCCTATCAAAAACATCACCCTCATCCAGTTCATTCCCAACATAACCCAGATTACGAAGTACAGGTACAAAAGCCATCGTTGAATCAATATACTCCCTGGGAAGACCTGCACAGTACCTGGGCGAGACCCGGTAAGTATGCAGAATAAAATCACTATCAACCACTTCAACCAGCTCAGATACAATCCGGGCGGCACGCCTGGGCTCATCCCTTATAAGATTTGAAGCATACTCATGCAGCCTCAGGAAATCCTCAACCAGACCGCTCCGATCCCGCAGTAGTTCATTGCTTACAATAATACCATAACTGGGATTAAAGGGCCAGAGCTTTGAAGGTGGGATCACAATCTTTGCACCGCATACCCTGGCAGCAGCAACCGATAAAGGCGGCGTTCCAATAGCCGCAACCACTTGGCCGTTCGCCAGTGCATCGGGAATAAAATCAGCCCACTGAAAATTCCTGACATCGATAGATCCATCAAGGTCGTGCTTCTCCAGCAGGTTGCGGATGATCACATCATGGATAGAACCTGACGGCGGACACCCGATAGCACCGCCAATGAATTGTTTCAGTACCGATGCCACATCCCCGCCCATATCCTCAAGCGTACCGCATCCGGGCGGTCCAATCATAACTGTACCTTCCACATGGCCGCCGCCCACACATATGATGGGCACGCCCCTGTCAATACCGATCATCACAGGGGGCAGCCCGATATACCCAATATCCACCTCGCCCCTTGAAAAAGCATCCACGATAGCCGGGCCGCCACCGAACATGCTCCATTCAACTGCAAGGCAAAGTTTGTCTTCAAGCCACTGTGTACCCATGAGTATAAAAGATGTATGGTAGAATGTGGAGAGGTGTCCGATACGTAATTTCTTATTAGACATATATTACCAATTGTAATATCCAATATACTTAGATAATCTTTGCCCAATACGCACATCAAGAAAATCCTCTTTAGGCTTGGATTAACTCGAATACATATTTATAAAAACATTTGCAACAAAAGAAAACTTAATAAACTATAATGTTTAATATGTATATTGGCAAAGGTTAAGTATGATTTATCCCCTCATATCCCGTTCATAAACTTGACTTTTGCCCTCTTTTATAATCATATTAATTCGACCGAATGAAGTTTTTCCTTGTTCACACATTCATTCTGCGAGCATTAAATGTTACAACAGGCCGTAATGCTCAACGTTCCAGTTGGCAATATCCTGTATCTTGGATATCTCTTTTTTTCCGCCTTCCATTGTGAACAAATGCCTGAACCTGCCCTGTGCTTTGAGATATTCTTCCACAGGCTTTGGCTTTTTCACCTTCCTGACTGAAGTGATCTCACCGTTTTCCATCTCGTACAAGGGCCACAGTGCAGTCTCAACTGCCAGTTTACCTATCTCTACGGTCTTGGAGGTATCAAACCTCCAGCCTGTTGCACATGGAGCATGGGTGTGGATATAAGTAGCACCTTCAATGTCCACTGCCTTTTTGACCTTGCGCATCATATCCTTTGGATAGGAGATGGACGTGGTGGCAATATAAGGCGAACCGTGTGCAGCTATAATGGCAGGCATGTTCTTCTTGGGCCTGGAGTTGCCGAAACTCTGGCTGCCAGGCGGGCTGGTTGAAGTTGAAGCATTAAATGGAGTGGCTCCACTGCGCTGTACACCCGTGTTCATATATGCCTCGTTATCGATACATACATAGGTGATATCGTCACCGCGCTCGAAAGCTCCTGATATTCCAAGTATTCCTATATCCACTGTAGCGCCGTCGCCACCCATGGCTATGACCTTGGTATTACCTTTACGTCCAAGTGCCTGCAAGGCCGCCTCAATACCCGAAGCCACAGATGCGGTGTTCTCAAACAATGAATGTATCCAGGGCACTTCCCAGGCTGATTCAGGGTACGGTGTGGTCATCACTTCCAGGCAGCCAGTGGGATTTACAACGATTGCATCGTCACCTACCGCTTCCAGTACGAAATTAGCTGCCATGGCATCACAGCAGCCCGCACATCCCCTGTGGCCTGGCGCCAGTCTGCTCATAAAAGTTCACCTCGCACATCAGCATATTCACTTTCGGCTTTAATACCTGATTTTATGGCTTGTGCAGCCTTATCTATAATCATTTGAATAGTGCTCATCGGAATATCCCGGCCCCCGTGTCCCAGCATGAAGCCCATCACAGGTAGATTAATATCTGAA
>Ga0209013_10002614_pt1 | contig 16230 bp, 17 predicted proteins | sample Cruoilmetagenom2_FD_187291 | JGI IMG/M metagenome (GOLD analysis project Ga0209013, IMG submission 187291) | Oil polluted marine microbial communities from Coal Oil Point, Santa Barbara, California, USA - Sample 2 (SPAdes) (version 2) | ecosystem: Environmental > Aquatic > Marine > Oil seeps ...
AGGTGGGTTTAAAATCGCAGGCTGAAAGTCCAGCAATACCAGCATTAACCGGTTTTCGGAGTTATGTGAATCTACACAATGAACATCGGTAAGAGTTCATTAGCACCCCATCCGGAGTCTACACTTACCTGGAGCACTGCTAAACTCTTACAAGTTTGGGGTAGAAACAACGTTCTGCATCTCCGGTGAACTGTTACAAACAAAAAGGGATGACTAGCTGCGACGAAGAGAAAGTTGGAGACTCTTTGAGAATTTAAGCTGAAAGCGCAATATTTTTATTGTAAAAATGCAAAAAGAGCTTTTTTTACGAGAGAAAATAGAACATTTTCCCAATTAAACAATATTCTCTCTAAACAAAACGGATCAAAAAATCAATTTTATAGAGGAACAGTTCATAATTTGTTTGCATTTTATCATACATATTATAATACATCTACTCAATCCATTGATCGTTGTTTGTGCAATTAAATGACACTTCCCACAGGAGACAAAATGAACAAATCACTTGTTGAAATGACGGCAGAAATTGTCCAGACGCAAATAAGCACAACTGAAATGTCAAGTGAAGATGTCAAAAATGCGCTCAACGATACATTTCAAACCTTAAAAAACCTGCAGGATGCCGAGTCTTCTGGTCAGTCAATTGAACGGGAAGGATTAAAACCGGTCATATCCCCCGAAAGGTCGATTCAAAAAAATAAAGTCATCTGCCTTGAATGCGGCCAGGCCTTTAAAATGCTCTCTCCCAAACACCTCAAGAGCCACGAACTGACACCCAGAGAATACAGGAAAAAATATGGGTTTTCGATGCGGCAGCCTCTTTGCGCAAAATCTCTTTCGGAAAAACGCTCAAAATCCGGGAAAAAAAGAGGACTTCCCGACAATTTGAGAAAAGCCATTGCAGCCAGGACCAAAAAAGGTAAAAATTAAGTAGCGTGCTCACTGAACCTGAACAGATAATTATACCGTACATTGCATGATAGGCATCTTTGATTCCGGAGTCGGAGGCATGACCGTGGCCCGGGCTATTGAACAAGTCTGTCCGGACTATCCGCTCATTTACTTTGGCGACATAGCAAGGACACCCTATGGCTCAAAGAGCCCTGACACCATTATCCAATATTCAAAAAACAACACCGATTTTCTTCTGGAACAGGGTGCAAAACTTATAATCATTGCCTGCAACTCGGCGTCCAGCACCGCTTCCGAAACCCTTCAGGCCCACTACAAAATGCCGGTTCTGGATGTCATTACCCCGGCATCGAAAAAAGCTGCTGCAGTTACCAGAAACGGCAAAATTGGTGTTATCGGAACCAGGGCGACTGTCCAAAGCGGTATATATCCCCAGCGAATACAGGAAATCCTGCCAGGGTCAAAAGTATTCAGTACACCCTGTCCTCTTCTGGTTCCGCTGGTCGAAGAGGACTGGCTGACCCGGCAGGAGACAAAAATGATCCTCCGAAGATATCTCCACCCGCTCCGGCTGAAACAGATCGACACCCTTGTTCTTGGCTGCACGCATTACCCGCTGCTAAAACATCTTATCGCCCCGAGAATAGGGAACCGCGTCAACCTGATCGATTCTTCCGTGGAAATGGCCAGGTACGTATGTAATTTTCTCCAGAAAAATGATGTGATTAAAAATCAGTTAGAACGTTGCAAAACGGAAAAAAGCCGCTATTATGTTTCTGATATGACAGACGCTGTCCAGCACATGGCCTCAAAAATCTTTGGCAGAACCATCCATCTTGAAAAAGCAAAGGTTTGATGAACATCTGGGGCAGGCACTAGGTAACTCTAAACAGATTTTATTCTTTATATTATGCCTTTTATCAATAAAATATCCGCTCCTATTTCAACGTTATTGTTTCTGACATTACTGTCTTTCCTGACGTCCCCCCTGCTCCTGGCTGCCGGAGAAAAGAATCCACCCCGGGAAGAGGCCCTGAAACTGCAAAAACTGTATGGCGGCCTCACCAGCCTGTCTTTTGATTTTCAACAGGTCACCCGTTCCGGCGGGAGGGAGCGTACGGGCAGCGGAAATGCAGTCTTTGTCAAAATCCCTGGACAGGACCAGGCCGTCCCGGGCAAAAGCAATAAAACGAGCATCATGCGTTGGAACTATACCGAACCGGACATGCAGGTAATAATTAACGACGGCCATACCCTGTCAATTTACACCGAAAAAGACAAACAGATGATCAAAACCTCCTCCAAGGAACTCGAATCCGATATTACCTTTGCTTTTTTTGCCGGAACAAGGGACCTGCTTGATGACTTCGATGCCAAACCGGGTAAAAATGGGTTTATCTTTTCTTCAGCGCGCCAACTGAAGACAATCCGGCTTGTACCTCGCCAGCCTCATAACCAGATCAAATCCGTTCAAATTTGGTTTGACAATGATAGTGTTATCCGCCACCTGATGATTGAAGATCATTTTGAATCAATCACAGAGCTGAACTTTGAGAACATTGCCATCAACAGCATCCCTGATGTTAACAGGGCAAAAATGAAAAGAATAACGACCTTCCCGGTTCCTCCAGACACGGAAATCATCACCCAGTAGCATTGTGCGCATTGTTCTGATTTCCATGCCATGGGCGCTTTTCAACCGTCCGTCCATCCAGCTGAGCACACTCAAGGGCTTTGTACAGCAACAGGAAACTGACGTCACTGTCGATACTCTGCACCCGTACCTGGAGGTTGCCCAAAAAATAGGTATTGATGCGTACAGGATTATCTCCGAAAACAGCTGGGCAGGTGAGGCCCTGTATTACAGCCTGCTTTTTCCTGGGCAATTTGACCAGGCCAGAAAGGTTTTTTATGCTTCGCTGGACCATAACCGGGGTAGAACACTTCCCGACTTTGAAGTCATTGCCTCTACACTTGACACCCATCTGGATGACTGGCTTTCGGACCAGGATTTTGAAAAGTGCTCATTAGCCGGATTTTCCATCTGTTTCAGCCAGCTTCCGGCATCTCTTCTTGCGGCGGGAAGACTAAAACAATACCACCCAGACCTCCCTGTCGTTTTCGGGGGCTCAACATGTGCCCCGCAAATCGGAGCATCACTTATTGAGGTTTTCCCGGAGATTGACTTTGTTATCAACGGCGAAGGGGAACGTCCGCTGCTTGACCTGTGCCGGTTTATTGCCGGTAAAACTACCGGGCTTGCCCCAGGTATTCTGTGTCGTCAAGCTAAAAGCCTTTTTTTGAACACACTACACTCAAATTCCGAGAGTGACCAAATAGCGGACCTGAACACTCTGCCCATGCCATATTATGATGACTATTTCAACGAGCTGAAAAAATCCGAACTGACCTTTATTCCTGAACTTCCTCTTGAGTTTTCCCGAGGCTGCTGGTGGAATAAATGTGCTTTCTGCAACCTCAACCTGCAGTGGTGTGGTTACCGCTTTAAAAAAAGTGAACGGGTCATTAAGGAAATCGAAATGCTGAGCAACCGATATCAATGTCTTGATTTTTCTTTTACTGATAACTCACTGCCATTGGCAGAGGCTGATATTTTTTTTACTGCCATGGCTGCCAACGATAAAAACCTGCGGTTTTTCGGTGAAATACGAACTCTTAAAAAACCGGAAACCTATGAACTATACAGCCGCGGCGGATTGAATACTGTTCAGATGGGCATCGAGGCGTTTTCCGACTCTCTCCTGAACCGGATGAATAAAGGTGCTACTGTCATGGATAATATAGCGTCCATGAAGTTTGCCGCTGAAGCGGATATCAAGCTGGACGGTAATCTGATTCTTGAATTTCCGGGCAGCACTGAAAAAGAAGTCATGGAAACATTACTGGCACTGGATTATACTTTGCCCTTCAGGCCGCTCAAGGCTGCTGCATTTTTCCTTGGTCATGGCAGCCCGGTTTGCAATGACCCGGACAGCTACAATGTTCAGGCTGTTCTCCAGCACCCAAACAACCAAAAACTCTTTCCCAAGGATATTTTGTCCAGGCTGGAACTGCTTATCAAATACCCCCGTGGCGACCGTCAATATCAACACAAACTATGGCAGCCGGTCAGAAAAAAGATACAGGCATGGGCCGATTTTCACTCCAACAGAAAAAGCAGCATTCATCCCCTGACCTATCGGGATGGCGGCGACTTTATCATCATCCGGCAGGAACGGCCCGGACAGCCGGTTATGCATCACCGGTTAAAGGGTCTTTCGCGAAAAATCTACCTTGCCTGTACACGACCGGTCACGACAAAAACATTGCCAGTACGATTCAACTCGGTTACAGAAAAACAACTTTTAGGCTTTTTGGATGACCTTCAGCAAAAACGGTTGCTTTTTGGTGATGGCACATTCTGTCTTGCCCTGGCAATAAGAAAAACATAACTGTTCAGCAGCACCCCATCTGCACGCAATCAGGCTGACTCACATAGGCGGGCTATAGATTCGCCAGCCTGATTGAGCACATCTGGAACACTGCTGAACAGTTACAAGCCCAGGTAGATGCAAGTTTTTTGCATGCACCTGAATAATTACAGAAAAACAAACTAACAAACAAGGTACAGGAACTGCGATGAGTGAAGAACGTTTCGAAGATCTCTTTAAAGAAGAAAAAATATCCACGCCGAAGTTAAAACCCGGTGACCGAATTGATGTAACAGTTGCCGCAATCAGTGGCGAGAGTATCTTTCTTGATTTAGGCGGTAAAAGTGAAGGTATTATGGACGCTGCAGAAGTGAAAAACAGTGAGGGTGAAATTGAAGTCCAACCGGGAGACACCATCAATGTTTTCTTTCTCTCCGCCAGGGGAGGAATCATGAGATTCACGAGAAGAATTGGCTCCGGTCATGTCGGACTGCAGGAACTGGAAGACGCCTTTCAAGCCGGCATACCTGTTGAGGGAAAGGTTACCAAGGAAATCAAAGGCGGGTTCGAAATCCTGATTGCCGGGCAGCGTGGTTTTTGCCCCTACTCGCAAATGGACATCAGGCGGATTGAAGAGCCGGAAGAGTTCCTGGATAACCAGTACCAGTTCAAAATCATTGAGTTTACCAGCCAGGGCCGCAATATTATCCTGTCAGCCAGGGCTGTACTTGAAGAAGAGAGAGCGCGGCAAAAAGAAAACCTTATCAAAAATCTTGAGGAGGGAGCACGGGTCAGCGGTACGGTTACGTCCATCCGTGATTTTGGGGCGTTCGTTGATATTGGCGGTGTGGACGGTCTCATCCCTATCTCAGAACTCGCCTGGGGTCAGATTGATCGTGTTGAGGATATTTTAACCCGGGACCAAAAAGTTGAGGTAGTGGTCAGAAAACTTGACTGGGACAAGGATCGCATCTCCCTTAGCCTCCGGGAAACCCTTGAAAATCCTTGGGACAACGTAACGGAGAAATTTCCCCAGGGCTCCGTTCACCGGGGCCGCATATCACGCCTCACCGCTTTTGGGGCCTTTATTACGCTTGAACCGGGTGTTGACGGCCTTCTGCACATATCAAAGCTCGGGGCAGGCCGCAGAATAAATCACCCTCGTGAAGTTCTGGAAGTCAACCAGGAGATGACTGTGCGTATTGACGCCATTGATAAAGATAAAAACAGGATCTCCCTCGTACCTGATGATTACGACCAGGGGGAAGAACAAGAAACTGTTAAGGCATCGTTGCTCCGCCAAAACAAGCAGCCGAAATCTCTCGGAACCCTGGGAGATTTACTCAGTGCCAAGTTGTCTGAGAAAAAATAACAAGACGATCTTGGTGAGAAATGCAGGCTAACCATTTTCATAGATACTTTCTATAAGAATTATTTACATAATCAATATTACCTATTCGATTAAACACTTCATTTCGGTTACATTCCCTTACAGTTAAAAAAAACCAGATTGTCGCACAAATCTATCGTAATCACCACACCTGAGAGGGAATCCATGAAACGTCGTCAGTTAACCCGGTCACTCATCACCATCTTTGCCCTTATTTTCTTCTGCACCCCGTTTGTCCATGCCTCTGACCTGGATCCTTTCCTTGGGCAGGAGGGAGGCATTCGAATTGCCGGGGGTACCGCCCATATTCCGGTCATGAAGGAGGCTGCCAAGCAGATAATGCAGGCCAACCCGAAGATCCGGATCACAATAGCCGGCGGCGGGTCCGGAGTCGGCATCAAACAGGTTGGCGAAGGGCTCATCGATATCGGCAACGCAGGCCGAAAGGCAAGTGATGACGAGATCAATCGTTACGGTCTGAAGCCGTTCAAATGGGCCATTGACGGAGTAGGGGCTGTTGTCAATCCGGACAATCCGGTCAAGACGCTGACCAGTGCCCAGCTTACCGCTGTCTTTGCCGGTACTGTAAAAAACTGGAAAGAGCTTGGCGGTTCTGACCGTTCCATCAATGTCTACACCCGGGACTCTGCCAGCGGCACCCGCAAGGTCTTCTGGAAAAAGGCGCTTGCCAAGGGGGCCATCACCGAAACCGCCAATGTCATTGCGTCCAATGGCGCCATGAAATCAGCCATTAGTACCGACCCATACGGCATCGGCTATGTCTCGATCGGTCACATGGATGCCAGCATCAGTCCTGTTGCCATCGACGGTGTTGTGCCGACCCTTGATACGGTCAAGGAGGGCCGTTATAAAGTGGCCAGAGGACTGTACTCCATTACCAAAGGGGAACCGCAGGACCTGAACAGACTCTTTATTGATTTTCTTTTCAGCCCCACGGGGCAGAAAATTGCTGCAGAGAAAGGGTTTATCCCCGTCCGCTGATGAACGCTGGCCCGCATTTCTCACCAAGTTCGTCGCGAAAAGCTGTAAAGGGTTGTTGGATAGGTAAGCGTAGACTCCGCGAGGCGCGCGCCGAAAAACACCCGCAGGCATACTGTCAGTATGTTGAGGATGTTTTTCAAGCGAAACGAAGTAGACGCAATGCTTTCCAGCTTTGCAGCAGATCGCTGGTGAGAAATGAGGGCTAGCCGTTCACTTATTGAATGGTTCTTTTTCCTGTCAGCAGCCCTGTGCGGCCTGCTGACCCTGGCGCTCTTTCTCCTCATGTTCTGGTTTGGCCTTCCTCTGCTCGGGGAAGGCCAAACTTTACAACTCTTCCAGGGGAGATGGAATCCATCCCAGGGACAATACTCCATCTATCCCATGCTGGTCGGCAGCCTTTCCATTGCCCTGCTGGCCATGTTGTTCAGCCTGCCGCTCAGTCTCGGCACCTCCTTTCTCATCACCACCCTTGCCCCCAAACGGCTGGCCGGTTTGCTTCTGGACACCATACGCCTGATGAGCGGTATTCCTACCGTTATTTACGGACTCGTGGCTGTTTTTTTACTCGTTCCCATTATGCGTGAAAGCCTTGCCAAAGGCAACGGGATGTGCATCCTGACAGCTGCCATGGTGCTCGCTATTTTAATCGCGCCAACCATGATCATCTTTTTTGTCAATGCCTTGCGCTCCATACCGATTCACTTCATCCTGGCCGCAGATGCCCTTGGCGCGAGCAGGGTCGACAGGCTGATTCACATCCTGCTGCCCCAAGCCTGGCCGGGCATTCTGACAGGCATCCTCATGGGCCTGGGCAGAGCGCTGGGCGACACCATGATCAGCCTGATGCTTGCCGGCAATGCCCTGGCCATGCCGCAATCAGTCACTGATTCCGCCAGAACCCTGACTGCACACATCGGGTTGGTGATTGCCGATGACTTTGAAAGCCTGGAGTTTCGCTCCATCTTTGCCTGCGGCATGGTGCTCTATATCTTTACCACAATAGGCGCTGCGCTGGCCCGGTTCCTGAACCAGCGACTCCCCACCGGATCATGAAACCGGGCTTGGAAAAAACACTCATTAGCCTGTGCTGGTTGTCCGGCTTTGTTCTGCTTGGCGCAGTTATCATCCTTGTCGGCTATCTTGCCTATCGCGGTATACCGACCCTGAACCGACACCTACTTTTTGGCGACACCCCCCCGCTTGATGCAATGTTAATGAAACAACAAGTCTTTGATGGTCTTTTTCCGGCCATTGTCGGTACCCTGGCCCTGCTGGCCATCGCTATCATCATTGCCGTCCCCATCGGTGTGGCTGCCGGAATCTACATGGCCGAGTACGGTAGGGGCCCTGTGAAAAAACTCTTCAGCCTGCTTTTTGATATCCTGGCGGCCATCCCTTCCATCGTCATTGGCCTTTGCGGCCTAACCGTTATCCTGATTCTACATAATCGCTTTGAAGGCCGCTTCGCCCCCTGCCTGATTCTGTCGGCTCTCTCTCTTGCCTTTTTGGTGATGCCTTATCTCATCCGCACGACACAGATGGCCCTTGAGTCCGTACCGCCTGCAATTCGCCTGACCGCACCGGCACTTGGCAGCTCCAAACTACAGAATATTCTCCTGGTGCTGCTCCCATCATGTTTACCGGAAATCACCGGAGGCATCATCCTGGCAACAGGGCGATGCGCCGAGGATACCGCCGTCATCATGCTGACCGGAGCTGTTACCTCGGCTGGCATTCCCCGTTCTTTTCTCGATCAGTATGAGGCCCTGCCTTTTTATATTTATTATATATCAGCCCAGTATTCGGGACCGGCCGAACTAGCCAGCGGCTTTGGTGCTGCCCTGATCCTGCTTGTCATCTGCGGCCTGCTGTTCACCCTTTCGTTCTGGCTCAGACGCCGGCTGACCACATCGTTACTCTACCGGTAATAATAAAAAACTCATGACCATCAAGATACGAACCCATAACATCTCTTTCTGGTATAATGACCACCAGGTGCTTAACAATATCTCAATCGAGATACCAGAACACACAATAACAGCCATCACCGGCCCTTCAGGCAACGGAAAGTCCACCTTTCTCACCGTTCTCAACCGACTATGGGAGGAAATACCTGGCGCCAGGATAAGCGGCCTGGCAGAGATAGAGCTACAGGGGAACTTTATTGACACCTGTGATCCCTCTCTACCTGTCAGGCAGTTGCGACGCAGGGTGGGCATGGTCTTTCAGCAGCCCAACCCCCTGCCCATGTCCATCCGCAAAAATATAGTCTTTCCACTGACGATCGCCGGTAAGGGAAAACAAAAAGACCTTGAAAAAAAAATCCGCAATGCCTTGAAAAGAGCCTTGCTCTGGGACGAGGTCAAAGATCGCCTCAACGATGATGCCAGGAAGCTTTCAGGTGGTCAGCAGCAACGGCTCTGCATTGCCAGGGCCCTGGTACTGGAACCGTCAGTTCTCCTCCTGGATGAGCCGACAGCATCTGTTGATCCCGCGGCATGTGAAGGCATTGAGCAGCTTCTCCTCTCCCTGAAAGCAAACTGTACCCTGGTCATGGTTACCCACTATCTCGACCAGGTCAGACGTATCGCGGATACAGTACTGACAATGCATGAAGGACAACTTTTCCCGCAAAATGACTCAGCCGAAACCTCTCCTTGCAGCCAAACCGAATATGGACGGGGAGTCACAGAACCATCCTCATCGACACAGAGCCAGACATCCTGTTTTCCTCCCTGCCAGGCAGGGAACCAAAAAAGCGTGCTGCCTCCGCAAGAAACCGTATCAATGTAAAGGGGTCATCTCTTTAACCTTTCTTTCTTTGTTGCTGCGGCGAAATGGAATAAAAAAGGCGGTTGAAAAAAAATCACCCGCCTTGAAATGTCAAGCCTGGACCGGTTTCGGGCAATTGAGAGGGAATCAGTCAACCAATCAGGCCTTGCTGACGCACAATTTCAAACATGATGACAGAAGCTGCCACCGATGCATTGAGCGAATCAAAATGACCCTGAATCGGAATGGTAATAAGATGGTCACACTGCTTCTGCACCAGGGGGCGGATTCCCTTTCCCTCACCTCCGATTACCAGACAGAGGGGTGGAGAGAAATCAGCCTCATAAACGGAGACACCATTCCTGTCAGCTACGGCACCGAATACCCAGAACCCTCTTTTCTTTAATACTTTAATTGTATCAGCAAGATTAACGACCTGGCAAATATCAAGATAACTGACTGCTCCTGCGGAAGTTTTTGCCACAGTTCCGGTCAAAGGCGCACTGCGTTCCCTTGTCATTATTACCGAAGTAAAACCGGCGGCTAGTGCTGACCGGAGGATGGCACCAAGGTTGCGGGGATCCTGAATGGAATCAAGCAGTAAAAGGCGGATTGGTGACTGTCCTTTTCGGGCCTCAGCCTTATCGAGGATGTCATCCAGGGTTAATAATGTAACAGGTGCCTGTCTGGCCACAACCCCCTGATGCCTGCATTGGGAAGGGACACCGAACCGGTTTGGTTCCACAAAACGGAGCCTGATCTTATGTTGACGAGCCCGGTCAACTATCTCCTGGATCTTGGGACCGGCCTTGCCCCTCTGAACAAGAATTTCACTGATACTCCTCGGGTTCTGGGCAAGGGCCTCTCGAACCGAATTAATCCCCCAGATTACATCCTGTCCCGAATCAGCCCCAGATTCGGAATCTCGTAAATCGGCCTGCCGGCGTTTACCAGATTTGCTAGACATTCACTGTTCCACACGTTGACAAGATACCGGCAAAAACGAACATGAATTCTATCGATCAGATTGTACCAGTATGTTTGCAGGGGTGCCGGAGGAAGTGCGCCGACGCCGGCAACGTTCCGCAATAATGATTGAACGGAGGCTCTCCACCGCCTCAGACAACGTATAGTTGATAATCAGATAGTCGTAATCATCTGCGAATTTCATCTCTTGGCTGACGTTTTGAAGCCGTATTGCGAGAATTTCCCCGCTTTCCGTTCCCCGACCGCGTAAACGACGCTCAAGTTCATCCAGTGAAGGAGGCGCTATAAAAACAGAAACAGGCTGAGAACCTTTTTTCACCTGCATTGCACCCTGTACATCTATATCGAGAATCACATCCCTACCGGCACCAAGCTGTTTTTCAACCTCAAGACGACTGGTGCCGTACAGATTATTATACACCTCTGCCCATTCGAGAAAACCGGGCGGCTGACTCGATTGTATCGCCATGAATGCATCACGGGAAACAAAATGATAATCGCGGCCATTTACTTCACCGGGACGGGCGGAGCGGGTTGTATGAGAAACAGAAAAAACAAGGCCGGGAAGGTCAGCCATCACTTTTTTCAAAATTGTGGTTTTGCCCACGCCTGATGGCGCAGATAAAACAAATAATATCCCGTTACTCACTATTCGGCTCCCTGGGGCGGGTTAATACACAACCGGGATTGCTCTGCTCTTCGGAAAGGACCGCAAGACGCTGGTTGATCGTTTCCGGTTGAACAGATGATAGGATAAGATGCCCGGTATCAAGGATAATAATTGCCCGTGTTCGCCGCCCCTCAGTCACATCGATCAGCTTCTTCTCTTTCTTGGCTTCCTCTTTTAACTTTCTGATCGGAGAAGATCCGGGATTAACGACCGCAAGTATGCGGTTGATTTTAACTGCGTTGCCAAAACCGATATTGATAAGCCTGTTGTCCATGTGTTTTCTGTGGAACCTGTAACGGTAAAAGTTATTCTATATTCTGGATTTGCTCGCGCAGTTTTTCAATTTCACTTTTCAAATCCACTGTCATGTGGGCAATCTCGGCATTGGAAATTTTTGACCCGATTGTATTCACTTCCCGGAGGAACTCCTGCATGAGGAAATCAAGGCGGCGTCCGACCGGCTCGTTGCTTTCCAGAAAAGCAAAACACTGAGCGATATGGCTGCGCAGCCGCACCAGCTCCTCCGTTACATCAGTTTTATCTGCCAGGAGAGCAGCCTCCTGTGCCAGCCGCATTGGATCAACATCCATGCCGCTTAACAGTTTACCAAGGCGTTCTTTGAGATCAAGATGACGAGTCTGGACAATTTCCGGTATTTTCTCCTCCAGCATTTCCAAACAATACGAAAAGCTGTCCAAACGACCAAACAATTCCTCTTTCAGTGCCTTACCTTCCTGTTCACGCATAAAACAGCATGCACCAATGGCATCGTCTAAGGCGCTGCATATCATCCTCCATTCGGTATCAAGGTCAGGGTTCCTCTCCTCCTGGCTGATAATATCACGCATTGTCAACATATCGCTCAGTTCAACAGGGGTTTCAATATTCAACTCCGCTTTTAACTTCATCAGGCAGGATTGATACTGATGGGCGAGTGCGGTATTGACAGACAAAAGGGGACTATTGGCTGCATCGCCGACAAGCTGTATGCTGACTTCCACCCTTCCACGATCATGATTCGAGGCAATCATCTTTCGAATGCGGTCTTCCAGTGGACTCATGGAACGTGGCATGACAATACGCTGATCCAGAAAGCGATGATTCAGCGTACGAACCTCTGCCACCCACGTCTGTCCCTCCGAGGTTATTTCACCCCGACCAAACCCTGTCATACTTCTTGGCCGCATTATTTTCTCCCTACTGTTTATTCAGTCTCCAAGGCCCTGCACAATTCATTCGCCGATAGCGAAGCGGTTCCGACTTTGCCAACCACAATACCCGCTGCGTGATTTGCCATAAATGCCGCATCAACCATGGAACATCCCGCCCCCAGCCCCAAGGCCAGAGTTGCCACAACAGTATCACCCGCCCCGGTCACATCGTAAACCTCTTTTGCCATGGTCGGTATGGTTACCAGGGTATCATCCTCCTGAAAAAGAGCCATTCCTAACTCTCCACGTGTAATAAGCACCGCCTCGCAGTCAATCTCATCCCTGATATGCCTGGCCGCCACCAGGAGCTCCCGTTCCCCTCTGATGTCCATCCCGCTCATCAGGCTTACCTCATGATTGTTTGGCGTGATAACAGTTGCGCCAACAAACCGGTGAAGATTGGCAGGCTTCGGATCAACTATCAGCGGCAGATCTCGGCCCTCATCTTCCTTTATAGCACGACGAAGCTGGTGAAGTCGAATCATAAGCGGCTCATTAACCACCCCTTTGGAGTAGTCCGACACTATAACCGCGTCAAAGTCTCTGAGATGACACTCTAAATAATCAATCATCTCTCCAAGAGGCTTTTTTGAAAGAATTCCCGTTTCCTCGCGGTCAAAACGAACAACCTGCTGGCCCTGGGCCACGACACGGCTTTTGACGGTTGTCGGCCTTTCTCCCGGGATAAGGCCATCGACAGGTGCCGGCAGTTCCCTGACAAGATCAACCAGTTGCCGGCCAATAGCATCACGTCCGATAATTCCGCACAGAGCACCGCTCCCTCCCAGAGAATAAATATTTTTCAGGACATTGGCACTGCCGCCAAGAAGAAATTCCTCGCGGGTCACATTGACGACCGGCACCGGAGCCTCCGGGGAAATACGGGAAACTGCCCCCCAGATAAACTGGTCGACTATAATATCACCGACAACGAGAATCCGGATCTGATTGAACCGCCCGACTGCCTCTTGCAGCCTGTCTGCTTTATTCAAGAATCCAGCTCCATTACTCTTTCAGCCATGCGCTCGGCTGAAAACACTAGAGATTCAATATCTAAAAAATCAAGGACATGGTCATCAAAAAGTACCTTGACCCTGCTGTCAAAACCGTCTTCCGGCTCTTCATCCCAAAACAGTAAATAATGGACCACACATGGCAAGACAGGAATGATCACACCCAGGGTCGCACTCTGCCCTTCAGGGCCTGGAAGGGCGCCAATCCGGCTGCATATCCGGGCAAGCTGGCCGGAGCGGCCGCTAAAACGCCTGGCGAGCGGTTGTTCGCAGTAGACTGAAAGGGTACGGACCTTTGAAATAGAATTAGGCAGGCTTTCCATTCCCACCCAGTTTTCCAGTGGAATGTCGCCGCCCCCGGAAGAAACATAATTATAGAGAAGAATCTGATCACGGGGGTCCACCAGCTCTCCGCCATCCAGCCGCACATCGTCTTTGCTGAGCTCAACGCTGCGACCAAGGTACTGGAAGCTGATCACGTCCGGGTTCTCTGAATGCCATCGTGCACCAAGCAACGGAGCAACATGGCCGAAGTTCAAATCGCTGATTTTCGATTTAAGGTAGGCAACCAGGGCCATGTCCCGTTCATTCTGGCCACGATCGACCCTGTCAAGAGCGTTTCCATCCTGTACTGCCTGTACTTCATTCACTTTCAGGCCGGCCGGATCAACATAGGGACAGCGGGAAGGATCTGCACCACCCCTTGTTACCGCCACAGCAAAGGCCAGGCAGGTAGCCTGGCCACACTCACCGCAATTTGACTTCGGTGTGAACTGGATAAATTCAAGCGGATTCAAGAAAAGCCGAGTCCCCAGGGTACTGATACCTAAGCAGGCTGGGCTCAAAAACGATCTCTTTCAATGAATTCCCGGCCGTCCGTCAGGCATTGCTCTTATTTTTTTGTCATCTCGTTAAGGGCTTTTGTCACCTCGTCAGAAATATCGACACTATCAGCAACATAAACGACGGCTGCTTTGGGCAGAATAAGCTTGTACCCTTTTTCCTTGGCCACCTTATCGACAACCTTCTCCAGCTCCTTGATGATCGGACCAAGCTGCTTTTCCTGGAGCTGCTTGAGCTCTATATTGGCATCTTCCTCCTTCGCCCGCAGGTCACGTAGCTTTTTCTGGAATTCAATAGTCTTGTTCTGCTTCTTTTCCTCACTCCAGACAGAGCTTTTCTTTTCAATTTCCTCCTGAAGCGCCAACAGGGTATCTTTATCCTGTTGAAGCTTGCCCTGGATATCTTTCACCTTTTGTTCCATGGCACCCTGAGCGACAATGCCGGCTTCGGAACCGGCAAGAACTTTCTGCATATCCAGAACGGCGATTGTCATATCAGCTGCATGGCTGTGGCTCACAAAAAATGATGCCATGACAAAAACCGTTGCAATGAAAAAGACAGGTACTTTTTTAAATTCTTTCACGAGACTCTCCTTTCGTTCATATAAACATATACTTTTCAGGTTCCAATCAAACTAGTGTCATGTCAAGTGACAAATGACGTAAGATGACGTAGTAATTTGGTGTTCCTGCACGGCGTGACTGAAGGCGCATAGCAGCGCTATGATGTAACTGAAGAACACAGCAGGAGCACCAAATAACGAGTAAGATGCGTCAGTAGGCGCCTGAAAGGACACAAACTAAGAAAACAAAAACGGGAGAGGGTCTTATCCCTCTCCCGAGAAACTGTTCTTCCTGACTGCTCTATTTTACTATCACAAAATCATCACGGCGATTCTGTGCCCAGGAAATTTCGTCGTGACCGTAAAGAAGCAATTTTTCAGCTCCCCAACTGACTGTCGTCAAGTTCGCCGCGTCGACCCCCAAGTTGATCAGATATTTTTTGGCACTCTGGGCCCGCCGTTCACCAAGGGCGAGGTTGTATTCTTTGGTTCCCCGTGGATCACAGTTACCTTCAATCCGAATCGTCTGGTTATTGTTCTTCTTCATAAAATCGGCATTTGTCTCAATCGATTCAACCTGATCCGCCCGGATTGCGGCAGAGTCAAAATCAAAGTAGACAGGCAGCATGGGACCTGAAGTACGGCCCTCCATTATATTATCACCTGGGGTTGCTTCAGTTTCCAACGATTCCTTCTGGCCTATCGCTCCAGGATCTCCTGAAGATGCATCGTGACTGACGGTCTTTTTACCGCAACCAGAAATAATAATGCCTAAAAACAGTCCCAGAAAAGCGGTCAAAAAAAACATTCTCTGCCGATGCATACCAGCCTCCATTGGTGGTGGATATCAATAAAATAATTTTAAAACACAGTACTAAAATTAGAGAAGAATACAACATTTTTTTCCGGCCGGACAAATTCCCTTGCAAAAGAATTTCAAGGGCTCTAAGTTTCATCTATTGTTTCATCTATTATAACAGAACATATTTACTTATCAACTTCATATTAAATCCAGTACCCTTATGGCTGATAAAAAAGAAAAAATTTTAGTACAAGACCTTATCTGCAGCAACGATTTTGGTACATACTTTGGTGTTTCCCAGCCGATCTTCGACAGAGTATGGAACAGCCTGACCGGTGCCGACGGCAACTCGGTTGTCTATATTTCAATGGAGATTGGCGCCGATCCCGATGTCTTTCACCCGCTCAAAAATTTTTTAGTTAAAAACAAGTTAACGAAATCGCCGAACAAAACGTTTCAGGTACAGCTTGACAAGTATATAAATGGGCCCAGAAAAATACCAAATTACAGTGGAGGGCTTGGGGTGCTGGCAGGTGACACCCTGAAAAGTTTTGCAGACACGCATATCCCGGTTACCGCTGTAAGCCTTTTGTACCGTGAAGGATACTTCTCCCAGCTTGTCGACTTCAAGGTTG
>Ga0209013_10002615_pt1 | contig 16216 bp, 17 predicted proteins | sample Cruoilmetagenom2_FD_187291 | JGI IMG/M metagenome (GOLD analysis project Ga0209013, IMG submission 187291) | Oil polluted marine microbial communities from Coal Oil Point, Santa Barbara, California, USA - Sample 2 (SPAdes) (version 2) | ecosystem: Environmental > Aquatic > Marine > Oil seeps ...
GCCCAGTGTACGCCCCCGTCAGATGGCAGTCAGGAATGCGTCATGCGCGTTCTCTCAGGGTCGCATATACTGTGAGCAGAAAGCAGGTACTTGAAGCTTTGTGTCAAAGATGGTATAATCAGTAGGTTGCAGGCAATCCGTTCATAGTGCGCACTTCTGGGCGCTGAAGCATGTCCTGAGCGCAGTCGAAGGGCACCCACTACGAATCCTGATTGTGTTCTAGTGATGATGGCAACCGTGCTATCGTGGTCCTGAGAGCTGGCGGGAACGAGGAGGGCCCATGCCTGAAGTGAACCCTAGTACCCTCAACTGTGTCTACTTTGCCCTGTTCTTTGTCGGTGTCGGCTACGCTCTCTTTATCGTCATCACCGGCGGCCTGTCGGACATTGATATGCCGGACGTGGACATTGATATCCCCCAGATTGGTCTGCCGGGCGACGTGGACATCCCCGGCGGCAGTGTCCAGATTGGCGGGGCGGACGTTCCTGCTGGAGGAATAGATGCACCCGATGTCACAGTATCGCCCCTCAGCCCCATCACCATCGCCACCTTTATCACAACCTTTGGCGGCGTCGGCGTACTGTGTTTGCAGCTCTTTGGCGTCGGCGCGCCATTGAGTCTGGTATGGGCAGTGGTCGCTGGGCTTGGTGCAGCCGGGCTCATGTACCTGTTCTACAGCCGGTTCCTCATCGGTTCCCAGGCATCTAGCGAGCTGCGCCGGGGGGAGCTGATCGGATTTCATGCCGAAGTGACCGTGCCCATCGGCGAAACTGCCCCAGGTAAGGTTTCCTTTTCGACAAAGTCGGGCCGGATGAGTTCCATGGCTCGCTCTGCAGATGGCAAGCCGATCCCACGGGGGCAGTTTGTCGAGATTGTACGTACCATCGGCCATCAGGTACTCGTGACGCCCCTGTCGCCCGACTCCACAGGGTCGACCGAGTCCGAAGATAAGGATTAGTACTTTGAGGGGACCTCCAGAGGCTTCCGAAACTCTGGGGATCTGAAGCAGGACTGTGATTTCGAAAGGAGCGTGAGGAGAATATGTGGCAAGCAATCTTGGTTGCACTTGGCATTCTGTTTGTGATCTTTGTATCGGCTGGGTTCTACGCCAGCCGCTACAAAAAGGTCGGCCCTAACCAGGTGCTGGTCATCTCGGGCCGGCGACGGGAAATGGTCAACCCGGTGACCGGGCAGCGGGAACGGCTCGGCTTCCGTGTGGTCAAGGGCGGCGGCACTTTCATCGTCCCGGTCCTGGAGCGGATCGACGTCCTCTCCATGGAGATCCTGACCATTGAGGTGGAGGTGCGCAGCGTCTATACAATCGAGGGCGTGCCGGTTCACGTCGATGGTGTGGCCCAGATCAAGATCCGGGGCGAGGATAACTCCATCTATACCGCTGCCGAGCAGTTTCTGTCCAAAGGGCCGGACGGCATCGTCTATGTCGCTCACGAGACCCTGGCCGGCCACCTGCGCGGCATCCTTGGTATGCTGACCGTCGAGGAAATCTACAGGGATCGGGATGCCTTTGCCCAGAAGGTGCTTGAGGTCTCGGGCACCGACCTGGCCAACATGGGCCTGGAGATCGTATCCTTTGTCATCAAGGACATCCGCGACGACAAAGAGTATCTGGAGTCGTTGGGCCGCACCCGCACCGCCGAGGTCAAGCGCGATGCCGTCAAGGGCGAGGCCGAAGCCCAGCGCGACGCAACCATCGCCCAGGCCAACGCCGCCCGCGATGCGACCATCCAGTCATCCGAGGCGCGTCAGCAGGGCGATACGGCCAAGTTCAAGGCTGAGACCAAGATTGCCGAAGCGCAGAAACATTACCGCGTCCAGAAAGCCCGGTACGACGAGGAATCCAACCGCAGCGAGGTCCAGGCCGAGCTGGCCAGCACCCTCCAGGAAAAGATCAGCCACCAGGAGATCAAGGGCCAGGAAGTTCAGATCGAGGTCGTGACCAAGCAGAAGCAGATCGAGGTTCAGGAACAGGAGGTTCTGCGTAGGGCCCGGGAGCTGGAAGCCACGGTCGAAAAGCCAGCCGAGGCGGAAAAGTACCGTATCGAGACATTGGCCAGTGCCAAAAAATATCAAACCGAGACCGAGGCCGCTGGCGAGGCCGAAGCGACTCGCTTGCAGGGCGAGGGTGAAGCCGCAGCGACCAAGGCCAGGGGTCTGGCAGAGGCTGAGGTGATCCAGGCCCAAGGCTTTGCCGAGGCCCAAGCGATGGAGAAAAAGGCCCAGGCATGGCAGAAATACAACCAGGCGGCCATTATCCAGCAGCTCATCGAAGCTCTGCCCCAGGTGGCCGGGGCGGTCGCCCAACCGCTGGCCCAGACCGACCGTATCGTCATCATCAGCAACGGGGGCGACGGGGCCGGCGCCTCCAAGCTCACGGCCGACGTGACAAACATCATCGCCCAGGTGCCCGAGACAGTGGAGGCTCTGACCGGCATCAATCTGGTGGAGGCGCTCAAGACGCTGCCCGGAATTAGCCAGTCGACGGAAGACGACCCTTCGGAAGACTGATTCGCCAGCCTAAAGACTAAGGTGCGCACAGGGCCTTGTGGGATACTTTCCACAAGGCCTTGTTTTTCCGAAACCCTTGACAAAATCGGACCTCAATGGTAGAATTTCACAGCGGCCATGGGGAAGGGCCGCTGGTGTTGCGCTCGCGTTGCACCGGCGGTTTGGATCCAACAGGCGGGAGCAACAGGGGAAAACCCTCCCGTTAATTGACAAAAAAGGCACAAACGGCTATAATGTGGAGCGCTATTGTATCGCATGTCTGGCAACGAGCAGCCAGGTTTTCGGGCTTGGTAGGGTGGCCGCGTGAAAGCTGGCTGTGGTTTGGGCATGCGCACTTTGCTCAAAGGAGAGTGGCAGCATGAGTGATGAGGTACAGGTGCCCGATGAGGTAGAGGTGCCCGAGGATCTAGAGGGCAATGTCTTTATTACCTCGTTGAGCAAGGTCTACGGCTGGGGCCGCAAGTATTCGCTGTGGCCCATGTTCTTTGGCGTAGCTTGCTGTGCCATCGAGTTCATGGCCGCATCGGCTTCTCGTTTTGATACCGGTCGCTGGGGAATGGACTTGGCTCGCGCTTCACCCCGACAGGCTGATCTGCTCATTGTTTCCGGCACAGTCACCAAAAAGATGGCCCCCAAGATCGTGACCCTCTACAACCAGATGGCCGAGCCCAAGTACGTCATCTCGATGGGCGCGTGCGCCTCCGGTGGGGGGCCGTTCAAGGAGGGCTACAACGTCGTCTCGGGGATTGACCAATTCATACCAGTGGATATCTACGTACCCGGCTGCCCGCCCACCCCGGAAGCGCTCATCTCAGGCTATATGGCCGTCCACGACAAGATCCAGAACGAACAGATCAACAAAGTGCGCTGGTACCGCAAGGACGCTATCCCTGCGGCCCCAGTGCCGTTGCTGGGTGGACCGGACCTCATCGACCCACGCCAGATCCCTGAGATCAGCGCAGCGGCGCGCGAGCCCCAACCTGAGACTGCTGAGGCCGAGGCTGACGATTTACAGCAGGTGGCTGAAGAGACTGTCTGACGGCACAATCCAATGTGCCGCATCGGATTGTGGTCGCCCCAAGAACCCCCGGTTCTGGCCGGGGGAGCGATCACAGCCGGGCCAGGGAAGCAGTGACGCCGCCCCCTCCGGTTGGAGGGGGTTGCAGAGGCAAACCTAGGGAGAGAAGCATGGCATTTGATTTGGGGGCCATAGAAGCCCAATTGAACGAAGCATTTCCAGGGACGGAAGATTCCCCAGGGGCGGTGGTAGACCGCGATGGGGGTTGGCTGGTGCTGGACGCTGACCAGATCCCGGCGGTGGCGACCCATCTGCGGGACGAGATGGGCTATGACTATCTCACCCACCTCTCCGCCTCCGATTACCGAGATCACCTTGAAGTAGTCTACAACCTGTATTCGACGCAGCCGGACCAGACGGGACCGGGGATTCCGCTAAAGGTCCGCATCCCCGACAGGGCCGATCCCTGCGTACCGAGCCTTGTGTCCGTCTTTCCCGGCGCAAACTTCCAGGAGAGGGAAGTATGGGACATGTTTGGCGTCCGCTTTGAGGGCCACCCGAACATGAAGCGCATCCTGTTGTGGGAGGGATTCGAGGGGCACCCAATGCGCAAGGACTGGCACGAGCCCTACTTCGAACAGGAACAGAAACCGTTCAAGAGCCGCTGGCCCAACCCCGAGCCGCCCACACCTCGATCGGCCGAGCAGCGGGTGCGCTGGCGGGCCAACGTCCAGTACCCAAAGAACTTTGATCCCGACCCGGAGCAGTGGCAGCCCATGCCCGAGGTTGATGTGACGAATGGGGTCATAGTTGACAAGATCGACGTGGGCCGCCTCGATACCGACCGGATCCTGCTCAATATCGGGCCCCAACACCCCAGCACCCACGGAGTGTTCCGCATGGTCGTGGGCCTGCAAGGCGAGACGGTGACCAGTGTATACCCGGTCATCGGCCACCTGCACCGCAACCACGAAAAGATCGGCGAGCGGAATCTGTGGACCGGTAACATTCCCTACACCGAGCGGTTGGACTATATCTCGCCCATGTACAACAACTTTGGCTACGTAGTGGCGGTGGAAAAGCTGACGGGCCAAGAGGTGGCGGAAAGGGCAGAGTATCTGCGCATCATCATGGGTGAGCTGACCCGGGCGGTCAACCATATCCTGGCCGTGGGCTTTTTGTTCAATGAGCTGGGAGCCATGATGACGCCCATGCTCTACGGCTTTGCCGAGCGCGAGCACGTGCTGGACCTGTTCGAGGAGGCTTCCGGGGCGCGACTGATGGTCAACTACTACCGCTTCGGCGGTGTGGCCCGCGACGTGAGTGACGATTGGCTAAAGCGGTGCCGCCAGGTGGTAGACCGGCTGGCGCGCAAGATCGACGAGTTTGAAACCCTGCTGACTGACAATGAGATTTTCATCTCCCGCGCCCGGGGGGTGTCGGCCATGTCCTGGCAGGAGATGGCCAGCTACGGCGTCAGCGGTCCGCTCCTCCGCTCAGCCGGGCTCGCCTACGACATCCGCAAGGTGGAGCCCTATTCTATCTACGAATCCTTTGACTTTGACATCCCGACTCACGAAACAGGCGACCTGTATGATCGCTACCGGCAGCGAATTGCCGAGGCGCGAGAGAGCATCAACATCCTGCTACAAGCCCTAGATCGTTTCCCGGCCAGCGGCTCGATCCAGACCGGGAAAAAGTCGTGGAACCCCAAGGTGCCGGCAGGCGAGGTTTACAGCCGGGTGGAGCATCCAAAGGGTGAGTTGGGCTGGTACCTGGTGAGTGATGGGGGGACCAATCCCTACCGCTACCACGTGCGTTCACCCTGTTTCGTCAACCTGGGGGCGCTGGAGGCCATGTCGGTGGGAACCTTGCTGGCCGACTCGATCGTCATCCTGGGCAGCATCGACACCACGATGGGGGAGGTAGACCGCTAATGTTTGGACTGGGAATGCTAAAAGGCTTGAGCGTCACGATGCGCCACTTCATCGATAGCTATCTCTACGACCGCAAGCCATGGGAACCCCGCTACAACAGTGAGTGGTTGGAAAAACACCAGGCCATCGATGGTAAAGGGTTCTTCACCATCCAGTACCCGGAGGAAAAGCGCAAGATCACGGAGACCTTTCGGTTCATCCCCATGCTGGTCTATGAGGAGACGGCTGGAGATCCACGCTGTACAGCCTGCGGCATCTGTGCCCGGGTCTGCCCGCCCCAGTGCATCTGGATCCAGCGCGCCACGGACGCAAGGGGCAGGCCCAAGGCCCAGCCCAAGGGCTTTTGGATCGACGCCACAATCTGCATGTCCTGCGGCTACTGCACCGAGTTCTGCCCCTTCGATGCCATCAAGATGAATCAGGTACACGAGATGCCCACAGTGGATCGTGACCGTGACATGTTCTACGATCTGGACAAACTGCTTGTCCCCGTCGAGTACTATGCCGAACTCCACCCCAGCGACTATGAGGCCGAGGAGGCCGCTCGCCGGGCCAAGGAGGAGGCTAAACGGCAGGCTGCAGAAAAGAGGTCCGCTGCAGCCGCGGCCAAAAAAGCGGAGGCCGCCAAGAAGGCAGCGGAAGCAAAAGAGGCCGAAGCAGACAAGGCTGTCGAGCCATCTGAGCCTGACGATCTGACGCGCATCGAAGGAATCGGTCCCAAGATCTCCGGCGCCCTACATGCCTCCGGCATCACGACCTTTGCCCAGTTGGCCGGTACCGGCGTGGATCGCATCAAGCAGATACTGGAGGAAGCCGATCCCAACCTGCTCAAGCTGGCCGATCCATCCACGTGGCCCCGGCAGGCGAAACTGGCTGATTCTGGAAAATGGGATGCCCTTGAGCGCTGGCAGGAAAGGCTCAAGGGAGGACGGGGCGCATAGCCGGGCCACCCTGGCATGAGGCCCGGCAATACAAGGAGCCTGACAACGTTCCAAAACCGAGTTGATCTGCACTGCCATTCTACCGCTTCCGATGGCAACCTCACACCCGAAGAACTGGTCGCCCGAGCGGCGAGCCTGGGTATTGAGGTCCTGGCCATCACCGACCACGATACGACCGAGGGGCTGCCCGCAGCGCTGGCTGAGGCACACCAGCAGGGGGGCATCACGGTCGTACCAGGGGTAGAGTTCAGTACCACGAGCGGGAAGGAAGAGATCCACCTGCTTGGTTACTTGATGGATCTCAACAATCCAGAACTCCAAGGATTGCTTGCTCGCATGCAGCAGGCCCGCTGGGATCGAGCCCAACAGATGTTGGCCCGACTGGCTAACTTGGGGCTACCCATCGAATGGGATCGGGTTCTAGAAATCGCCGGTGGAAAGGGTTCCATCGGTCGCCCGCACGTGGCATCGGCGCTGTTGGAAGCTGGACTCGCCAGTAGTTTCAACGAGGTGTTTGACCTGTGGATTGGCCGGGGTCGCCCGGCCTATGTAGAACGATACAAGCTTTCCCCGGAAGAGACGATCCAGTTGGTACGGCGTAGTGGGGGTGTGCCGGTTCTGGCACATCCCTATATCTATTCTCGCTCCGGTGTATGCAAGATGGGGTTAGACCTGAGGCGTTGGCTGCCACGATTGCGGGAGGCCGGCCTTGAGGGCATGGAGGTCTACTATCCCAATTACACGCGACGTGTCAACCGCCATCTTCTGGCCTTGGCCGTCCGGCACAATTTGCTCATAACCGGCGGCAGCGACTATCACGGAGGTATGTTGGGGAATGGGCTGGGAAGTGTGTCCGTACCCTGGGCAGCGTGGGAAGGGCTCAAGCGACGTCACCTGCTCATGCAGGAAAAAGCGACGTCGCGGGTACAAACCTATGGCGGGCAGCGGTTGGTACCGTTCCCTGGTCAGGTAAGTACATGACAATTAATACGAGGACAGAGTTGTTGTTCCCACCGCGCCTGATCCCGGATCTCAAAGATCTGCGGGATGAGCCGTGGAGAGAACTGGTCGAATATGTGGCTTCATTGCCCGAGACACACCCGGACACCCTCGCCTTCTGCCTGATGATGATCCGGCTGAACGCTTGCCTGAACTGCGTGTCCGGCAGCTATCGCTTTATGCGGGGCTGCGAACTCTGCGCCCAGCAGACGATCTCACGCTATCAGGGCACCGACGAAGAACTCATCGAACATTTCGAGCAGGCCAAATATGACCTGGATCGCAGTAGGGAAGAAGAGATAGATCTGGTGCCCGATTCCCCAGACCCGGAGACACTGGAATGACCGAGATCGGTACTCCTCTCAGGATTGGCATCATCGGCGGCGGGTACGCGGGCTTGACGGCAGCGCTCGAACTTCAAAATCGAGGCCACGCTGTCACAGTGTTGGAGAAATATGGGAGCTGGGGTGGACAGGCGGCTACCCTCCCCCTGCTTGGCACCCACATCGAGTACTTTTACCATCATCTCTTTGGCAGCGACACCCACATCCTGGGCCTGATGGATGAACTGGGAATCGGAGACCAACTCCGCTGGATCGAGTCAAAGGTGGGGGTTTACTCCGATGGCCAGATCTATGACTTTGTCACCCCTCTTGATCTGATCCGCTTCAAGCCGCTTAGCCTGGTAAACCGCGTGAAACTGGGGTTGATGTACCTCTACCTCGGGCGCGTGGACGACTGGCAGCGGCTGGAAGAGATCACGGCCCGTGACTGGGTCATGCGCTACATGGGCCAAGAGGTGTACGACAAGTTCTGGGGCGCGTTGCTGCGGGGAAAATTCGGTGACCTGGCCGGCCAGGTGAGCATGACCTGGCTGTGGGGCAAGATCAAGATACGAGGCAGTTCGCGCCAGGGAGCCACGGCCACAGAGAAACTTGCCTATCCGTTGGGCAGTTTTGAGATCATCACTCAAGCACTGGTGGACCATCTTCGGGCGGGAGGAGCTGAGCTATACCTCAATCAAGAGGTGACCGGCTTGACGACCGGCCCTGATGATCCACATCAGATCAAAGGGGTGGTCACCAAAAGTGAGACCATGCCCTTCGACGCGGTCATCGCCACAGTGCCAGGTCACGACTTTTTGGAGATCGCCCCACCTGCATTGGACAGTGATTACACCGCTTTGCTCCGTTCGGTGCACTACCAGGCCGCCCTTGTACTGCTCCTGGTCAGCAAAAAGAGTCTGAGCCGCATCTACTGGCTGAACATCTCTGACCGATCTATGCCTTTTGTGGGCGTCATCGAACACACCAATTATGTGCCACCCAGCGAGTACCAGGGCCGGCACCTGATCTACGTCTCCAACTATTTGGAGCGGGATGACCCTCGCTACGAGATGAAGGCTGACGAGCTGTTCGATCTATACCAGCCCTATTTGAGGCAGATCAACCCCGCCTTCAACGCCGATTGGATCGAGAAGAAAATCGTCCTCCGGGCCGATGGAGGCCAACCGGTGATCACCCGCAACTACTCACAGCGCATCCCGGACCACCGCACACCGATCAAGGGGCTCTACCTGGCCAATACCCTGCAGATCTATCCGGAGGACCGGGGCACCAACTATAGTGTCCGGCTGGGGCAGACCATCAGCAAGATCGTCGACGAGGATCTGAGGAGTTAGAGGTAATCCAGGTTTCGCACTGTGTTCGCACAGTATCTCATATTTCGCACCCGTAGACTGAAAGGACCTGAGTCATGACTTACGTAATCACCGAACCATGCATCCGCGATGGAGCTTGTGCAGAGGTCTGCCCGGTTGAGTGTATTGTGGCGGGGCCAGAGGATGAGGGCTGGCCGACCTACTACATCGATCCCGACACCTGCATCGACTGTGGCGCTTGCGCGCCAGAGTGCCCAGTGGACGCCATCTTTCCTGACGATGAGGTTCCCGACGAGTATGCGGACTGGACCGACAAGAACCGCGCATTCTATGAGGAGGGGCCCGGGTACAGCGCTGCCTAGCTCCGCCAAACTCTGGCATCTGCCCACAATTGGGCGTGAATAGCAAATTAATCAGGGCAGCGGACCGGTCGTGGCTCGAAAAGCGCCGGCCAGGTTCGCTGCTTTGATATGTATCGGGGGCTTGAGACAGGATCGTGAAGGGGACCCGGCCAGGAAAGAATCCAAATCGAGAGCTAGCGAGCGCTTCAGCCCGGGTGGCAATGATTGGCATATTGCTCCTGAGTGCCGCCTTGCTGTGGTACGATTTGGGAACACGGGACGTGCTTGGCCGCGACGAAAATGCGACCGTCATCAAACTCGATCAGCCAGACTTGATGGCCGTGCTGCGCGTCACCGGTCTCAAATTCACCGGCGAGCCGGGCAACATGCAGCCCTTCTATTTTCTACTCCAGCATCTGTTCTGGCCTGTCGTTGAGCGCAGTGCGTTCGTGCTTCGTTTCTTGCCGTCGGCCTTTGCCCTCCTGGCCATAGCCGTAACCTACAAACTCGGTGAGGCGCTCTTTGGTCGTGAAGCTGGGCTCGCAGGCGCGCTGTTAACGGCGCTTTTGCCCCTTACCGTCCGGTATGCGCAGATCGCCCGGCCCTATACCCTGCTCGCCCTGCTCGCCCTGGCCTCGGCCTATCTTTTGATACGGGCCTTGGCAACCAACCGGCCTCTCCATTGGCTGGGCTATGTCGTGACGGCTGCGATCTGTTTCTACACCCATTACAACGCTCTTTTTGTCCTTCTTGCCGAGGCATTGTTCACGGGAGCAATTTGGTTGACTATGCTCGCCGGTGCACTGAAAAAGCGGCAGCCGGCAGCCCGCCTGGTGGGGCCGGTGCTGGCCTTTCTGGTGGTGGGCTTGCTCTGCCTACCAGGGCTCGTCCGGTTGCTGAGGCTGCCCTGGGTGGGGCCAGAGGACGGCTCTGGGTCGGGGGTCGCCGTCGCTCTCGACCTCACTGTGCCCTTTTTTCAAAGCTTTCTGAGCAAGATTGGACTGGCAGATCCCTGGGTGCAGGGCCTCATCTTGGGTCTCATGGGATTAGGTCTGGCGGCCGCCCTCTACCGGCGTCGCTGGCAAGCCGTGCTGTTCTCTGTCCTCTGGCTGGCGGTCCCTTTTGTGGTCCTTTCCGTGATGAAATCTCCGCGACCCTTTGAGGAACGGTATGTGATCTTTGTTCCGCCTGTGGCGCTGCTCATGGCCGGCCAGGGAATTGTGGCTGTGGGACAGGGACTGGGTTCCGTGGGCCGTCGATGGGGCCCACGGGTTTCGCGGGCAGTCCAGTGGGCTGCCATGACCGCCATCACGTTGGGCCTGGCGCTGCTCTTTGTAGCCCCTCTTCGCGCTCACTATGCTGCCAACCAGTCGGAGGCCCGCCTGGAATATGCCTTGACCGTGATAGAACGGCAGGCCCAGGCTGGTGATATCGTCGTCGTTTCACCCCGGATGTTCGTGCGTCCCTTGGCCGTAGATGGCGCCAGCGTGCTCTACCTGACGAAGCATCTCTCTACCGTGGAACTCGACGACCTGGCCCAGCAGGTTGGGCGGATGTGGGTTCTGTACACCACCTTCCTGCCCACAACAGCGTTGCAGGAACCGCTGGACCAATGGATACAAGCTCATCCGGACGAATTTGCGCTGCTTCCCATCAAGGCGCCAAGTGCTGTGGCCTATGGCAATATGGCGACCGTCGATGCCGAGGCCAGGCTGAAGGACCGGGTCCTTGCGCTCGAAGAGTTGGTCCGGGGACCTGCCGGAAAACACGGAAAATGGGTGCGCTATGGCATCCTGGCTGATGCCTACCAGGCTCTTGGCGACCTGTACGCCAGCCAGGGGAACGCAACCCTGGCAACTGAAAGCTGGAACAAGGCGGAGGAGACGCGGGCGGAGGCGCCCCCGCCCTGGTGACAAGCAGAGAGGACAATGCCCCCTTTCGATTCTGAGACGCCATGGACTGTTGACAGAAGGCCGGCCTGATGATACAATCACCGTCAATCGGCTTCCAGCCGCCAGCACTGGCACAGTCCAGGCGGCACTGGCACAGTCCAGGCGGCACTGTATGGCAGGCTGAAAGCTCAGCGATGACAGCCAATCCTGTCCCTGGAAAGCAAAAGATGTCCGATCTAGAGATCCTCACGGTAAAAGATGCCCAGCAGCTCAGGGTGCTGCGGAGCAGATCGAGAAAGGTTCAGGGCGTAACACCCAAGCACGCAGCTTTTGCCCAGCGGATGCTAGAGACGATGCGTGATGCCGTTGGCGTGGGATTGGCAGCCCCGCAAGTTGGCGTTCTGCAGCGTTTCTTTGTGGCCGAGATCCCCGCAGACGAGGAGGACGACCAGCCCGCGCAGACATTTATCCTCTTCAACCCAGAGATCGTCAAGGCCCAGGGGGAACAGATCGGCTACGAGGGCTGCCTGTCCATCCCCGGCTATATCGGCGAGGTCGCGCGCCGGGAGCGGATCACGGTCAAGGGGCTGAACGAAAAGGGAAAGCCCGTGCGCTTCAAGGTAGAGGGCTATGTAGCCCGTGTCTTGCAGCACGAGATTGACCACCTGGACGGCATCCTGTTCACCGACAAGCTAACCGACCCGGATACCTTCCAGCCTGTAGCAGTTGGGCAGGAAGAAGCAGCAGAACTGGAAGCCGCAATGGCAGAGGACCGATAGGCCGGCAGGTTTTGAGAACCTGTCAGGTCTGTGCTATAATAAATTATGCATCGGGAAGAGGCAGGGGAAGCTATGCCCGCTTCTCAGAAAAAGATCATTACCAAGCTACTTGAACGACGCCAGATCGAAGCCGATCTGAAAGGGCTGCTCGCGGCCGATTCGGAACCGGCGCTGCACCGCCAGGCACAAGAGATCGCCGCGCGGGGTCACCAGGTCATCCCGACTATTGTTGGCAACCTGGACCGTGCCGATGCCCGAATGCTGGCTGCCCTGGGGATTGTGGCTGAGTTTCTCGACCGTGAGGAGGTAACCACGGCGCTGCGCCAGGTAGTTCTGCAGCCCCAGTATTCCGATCGGGGCCGGATAGGGGCCATGACCATCCTGGAGCGTTTCCTGGGCCAGCCCCCGGACGACGATCTTTTGGCCGCTCTGTCCGATCCCGAGGGGGTCGCCATGTCCTCCCTGGAGGAGGTGCTGGGACAGGCGGAGAGCAACCCGGCCGTCCTGATCGAATATGTGCAGGGGCTGGACCAGCAGGAACCAGATGTTGTCCTGGCTGTCACCAGGGCCTTGCGCGACAGGGGAAGGGCTTCGGTCTATCGGCGGGAGCGGACAATCGAGCCCTTGCGGATGATGGCCCAGGACGTACGCGAGGAGATTGCCGGCGAGGCTCTGCGGGCTTTGGGCGCTATCCGCTTGCCTGGTGCGGCGAGGGCGCTGCAAACACTGATCCCAATCTGCGCGCCAGGGCTCCGTCCCACCGCCGAACGCCTGCTGCGCAAACAGCGGTTCGCTGGTGTGGAGGTGGCACCGCTTCCGCCTCCACCATCGGCCTGGCGGGCACTGGTCGGCGCCATGGATGGGCGGGGCCAGCAGCACGTGTGGTTCATAGAAAGAGACCAAAGAACGGCCCAGGCGCGCCTTCTCAGCGTCCTGTTGAGCGATCAGGTTGGCGCGGTGGAGGCGGTGGGGCACACGCAGGTACCGCTGTTGATGCTGCCGCCTCAGCGCCCCTTGGGCCATGTGCACGATGTGGCCTTGGCCGATGGCTCTGGCGCCATGCTCATGCTGGAGGCCTCCTTCGACCTGGGCCGGAGGCTGCTGCTCGAAACGATGGCGCACAATCGCCAGACACAGATACCCGTAGCGGGTCCGCTGCGGCTGCTCAGTCCATGGATTTGGGGTTACAGTGGCGCCGAGTCACTGCCGCCCAGGACGGTGCCTGAGGAGCCCTGGCCTCAATCTGGGTCAGATGCCCGGGCCTTGACGGACAGCCTTCTGGAGCACCCGGCCTTTGCTGCCTGGATGGCCGGCGGAACCCTGCCTCAGGGCACGATCCTTCGTGCCGCGCAAGAGGCTTTGCGCCACCCAAACTGGGATCTGGCAGTTTGGGTCGGGCGTCTGGGCAGCGAGTTGTTTTCAGATCCCGCGGTGGCAGAGATATTCAGCAGGCGACTGGGATCCATGAGCGAATGGCTTCTTTTGACAGGCGACGAAGCGGCATCCAGGCTGGCCATCGCCGCCGCTCAGGCAGTCGTGGAGGAAAAACCACAGGAGCAACCACTCCTGTTGGCATTGGTTCGCCGTGACCTGGAGCTGGCCCTGCTCGGCTTGGAGCAGAGGACCTAGCCAGGACTTGATGCTGGAAAACTAACGTGAGGAGTGTGGACAATGGGAGGATTTGGTTGGCCCGAGATTCTGATCATCATGGTGATAGTGATTCTCATTTTTGGCGTAGGCAAAGTGGCAGACGTCGGCCCTGCTCTGGGAAATGCTATCAAAGGCTTTAAGGATGCTGTGCAGGAGGAAGACAAGGAGGGCGACGAAGAGCCAGGGGAAGAAGAAGCCGTCGAGGAAGAAGAGGCCTAGGCCGCCGGTCACAGACCTATTCAACACAGCACGTCGCTTACGCCTTTGGCCGTCTGGCCCGGATTACAGATAGCTCACTGGAACGCTACTCGTTCTGGCCACACCGGGTGGCAGTTGGTTTGCGGATACGGCCTGGAAACAGAGACTCCTAACGAGGCTGCGCGGACCTGCCGCGCAGCCTCGCTGTGTCTGTTGTGCCCCGCATCACCTCAGTGATCCCCGACCTGACAAAAGTCATGTACAAGCGGTAACTCATCTGATAAAATCAAAGACATGGTACTGGAGGGGTCAGTGTGGGGCCTTGAGTCTCGTTTGAGCGATCTGGCCACCGGCCCGCTGCCTGGTGGCGTGGCGACCGCGGCAGTAGCCGCTGCTATGGGCGCGGCATTGGTCGCCAAGGCAGCGCGGCTCACGCAAAGAAGGCAGGCGTGTGGCGCGTCTGGTGGGGCTGTGCTCCAGGCTGTACGGAACCAAGCCCAGGCGCAACAGAATCTGTTGATGCGACTGGCCGTGGAGGATGAACGCGTCTATCACGCTGTGCTCGACAGGACGGGGACCGGGGGGCCAGAGCTGGACGAGGCGCGGCAGGCAGCCACAGAGGTCCCGATCCAGGTCGCTGAGGCATGCCTGACCATCTTGAGCCATTTGTCCCAAGTCAATGACATCTGCAGGCCTACCGTCCGCACAGAGCTTCAGACAGGCGCCTGGCTGCTTGAGGTTGGGGTGCGCGCCGGCCTGCTGGCCGCTGAGACGAATCTGCGTGCCTGGCCGGATAGCGCCCAACTTTTGCCGCTCCAGGGCCGCATCGATAGGGTAGCACAATCAAGCGCCGGAGGAACTGGGGATGATTGAGGTCCGCTTGTTTGGCAATCTGCAGCAGTACTCACCTGATCCCGCGTCCGTGCCCGGGACGCCTCTGCACATGCCGCTTGGGGATGGCAGCACACTGGGGCAGCTGCTGGATCGTGTAGGTGTCGATCCAGGCGAGGTGAGCAACGTTTTCGTCAACGGGCGATTGCTCCCCCGATCCGTCTATCCGATTACCCTGGGCTATCAACTGGCCGCGGATGGCCCGCTCTCGCCGGAAGGATACCTGAGTGCTCCGGTGCAATCGGGAGATCGGGTGGGGATCTTTCCCCGCAAGATGGCATCGGTGGTCGTCTGAAGCCTGAATGTAAAATGACCAATATCCAGTGACTCGAGAAAGAACCGAGGGTTAAGAGATGATCAAAGGATGTCCAGGGGCAATGGTTTTCAAGGACGCCAGGCCCGACTATATAGACTGTCCTCACTGTGGGGTGGAGATGGAGATCTGGTCGGATGAGCCGCTGGCCCGCTGCGATAACTGCAACCGGTGGGTGAGCCAGGAGCGGGGCGCGTCGTATATCGATTGGTGCCAGGCCGCGGTGCAGTGCATCGGCCTGGAGACCTACGAGCGATTGCAGCGTATCCGCCCACCGGAGGAAAGCTTTGCCGAAACAAGTTCCCCTGTATGATGCGCTGGCAGCTGACTATGACCGCTTTGTGAGCTGGGAAGGGCGGCTCGCCCACGAGCTACCCTTTTTTCAGCGCCTATTCGAGGAGCGGCGCGTAGAACGCGTGCTGGATTCAGCTTGCGGCACCGGTCACCACGCTATCGCCCTCGCTCAGCAAGGCTGCCACGTAGTGGGCGCCGACCTGAGCGCGGCCATGGTCGAGCTGGCCAGGCAGAACGCAGCGACAGCCGGCGCGGACCTCGCCTTCCGGGTAACAGGCCTTGGCGAGCTGGCCACGTTGGGCGAGACCTTTGATGCGGTGCTCTGCCTGGGTAATTCGCTGCCGCATCTCTTGACGGCCCAAGCAGTTGCGGAGGCACTGGCCGACTTTGCAGCTGTGCTCAACCCCGGCGGGCTGCTGGTGATCCAGAATCGAAACTTTGACCTGGTCTGGACCGAGAAAGAGCGTTTCATGCCTCCCCAGGCGCACCGCGATGGCGATCAGGAATGGCTCTTTCTACGCTTCTACGATTTCCACGAGGCAAGCATCACCTTCAATATGAACCGGCTGCGACGCACGGACCAGGGATGGGAGCAGGCCGTCGAGTCCACCGAACTGCGGCCTATCTTCCGCGACGAGTTCGCTGTCGCGCTGGAGGCGGCCGGCTTTGAGGACAGCCTCTTCTACGGCAGCTACGACGGCTCGCCTTTTGATCCGGCGCGGAGCGGCGACCTGATCGCCTTGGCAACACGGAGCGATTGAGCGATCAGCCTGAGTA
>Ga0209013_10002616_pt1 | contig 16212 bp, 15 predicted proteins | sample Cruoilmetagenom2_FD_187291 | JGI IMG/M metagenome (GOLD analysis project Ga0209013, IMG submission 187291) | Oil polluted marine microbial communities from Coal Oil Point, Santa Barbara, California, USA - Sample 2 (SPAdes) (version 2) | ecosystem: Environmental > Aquatic > Marine > Oil seeps ...
TTTATAAGGTAGCAAAGATACATTAGTTAACTACACAAAGCAAATTTCAACTTTTTTTATTGAGCTTTTAAATTAAATAATCGCTCTATTATAAATCATTGAATTTATAATATAATTTTGCTTACAGAACCAAAGCAGTAAATTATGTTTCATCAAAAAGACATTGAACAAATAAAAAACAAAGGACTTACGGTTGAGAAGATTGAGAGGCAAATTTCATATTTTAAAAGTGATTTTCCATTTATTAAACTTAGTGCTCCCGCTGTTCCAGATAAAGGCATTAATACCTATACAGAAGATGAAGTAGTTGAATTAGCTGATTACTTTGATAATAATTATAAAAATTATGATGTAATTAAATTTATCCCAGCTTCAGGAGCAGCAAGCCGTATGTTTAAACACTTATTTGAATTCAGTGAGAAATTGGTGGATGCAAAAGATTTAGAGCAATTTATTACAGATGAAAAATATAAACCAGTGTTCCAATTCTTTTCAAAGCTTAAATCATTTGCATTTTATAATGACCTGGAAACTGTTTTACATGATAATGGTTTGAATATTGACAACTTACTTGAGTCAGAACAATATGAGTTGATCTTGGATTATTTTCTTACTGATAAAGGATTAAATTACACAAACTTACCCAAGGGGTTGCTGGCTTTTCATTCATACAAAGATGGTAATAGGCTCGCAGTTGAAGAACATCTGGTTGAGGGAGCACATTATTCAACAGATCCTAACAAAATCTCGCACTTGCATTTAACAGTTTCTTCGGAGCATTTGGAAAAATTTGAAAAAGCAATTACAGAGCGTAAAACGAAATACGAGGATAAATTTGGAGTGAAATTTCAAATTGAATATTCAAAGCAAAAACCTACGACAGATATTATTGCAGTGGATATGGATAACAATCCTTTCAAACTTGAAGACGGAAATCTGTTGTTCCGTCCAGGAGGTCATGGAGCTTTAATAGAGAACCTGAATGATTTAGAAGCTGATATCATATTTATTAAAAATATTGACAATATTGTTCCTGATCGCCTCAGAAAAACAACTTACCTGTACAAAAAGGTCATTGGCGGATCACTTATCAAACTGCAGGAAAAGACATTTGAATTGCTTGAAGTCCTGGATAATGGCAATCTGAGTGACAATGAGTTGGAAGTCATTAAAACATTTGCTGAAAATGAACTAAATATTTTTATCCCCAATGCATATAAAGGATACGACAAGATGGATCGAATCGACTATTTATATAATATGTTAAACAGGCCAATTCGTATTTGTGGAATGGTAAAAAATGAAGGAGAACCCGGTGGAGGGCCTTATTGGGTCATTAATGAGAATGATGAACTTTCTTTGCAAATTGTTGAATCCTCACAAATGGATTTAAACGATCCTTCGCAAATGGAAATTGTTAGTAAAGCAACTCATTTTAATCCGGTTGATCTTGTGTGTGGGATAAAAAACTACAAAGCAGAGAAATTTGATCTTAATAAATATGTAGATCCCAAAACAGGGTTTATTTCGATAAAATCTCAAAACGGAAAAAGCCTTAAAGCACAGGAACTCCCCGGCTTATGGAATGGAGCTATGGCAGACTGGATAACAATATTTGTTGAAACTCCTTTAATTACTTTTAATCCTGTTAAAACAATAAATGATTTATTAAGACCTGAACATCAGCCAGAATAAAATCTATTTAGCCCTTATACGACTATATGTTTCAGGTGACATACCCAGGTATGAGGCTATATATTGCAAAGGCACTCTTCTCTTGTCAAATAATTCTGGCATTTCTAGCTTTAATTTATCTAATCGATCACGTGCATTTAATGTCTGTAAGCAGATAGAGCGCTTCTCAATTCTAATATAATTGTACTCAGCGAGTATTCTGCCCATTTGCTGCCATTTCCAACTCCTTGCATATAATTTAAACAAATCCTCTCTTGTTATAGTTGTTAACAACGTTTTTTCTAAAGCAATTATGTTTTCCCTTTGAGGTTCATTTGAAAGAAAACTCAGCATTCCAGCAGCAATTGAACCAGGCAATAAAAACTCTGTCGTTATTTCCTTATTCCGAATATTGTGAAAACATCTGAATAAACCACTCACAACAAATCCGATCTTCCCTGTAACCTGCTCCTCCTTTAGAAAATATTCATTTTTCTTTATTTCTTCCATATTAAAAAATCTAGCTGCTGCAGATAATTCCTTATCGGTAAAAGGAGCTAATGTTTTTAATACAATAACAAATTCCTGATGAATCATAATAGTTGCGCTTTGGAACAAATATATAACATTTCTTGATAAAGATCAAGGTAAATTCAAATATTAACATTTTATCTGGCTTGAATACTTCAAATTAAGACCTTGTAATCTTAATATTAAGTAATTTCGATTATTAATTTAACAGGGATCAAATGAAGACTAAACTACAATCATACACTAAACTCTTTTACTTGGCAGTTATCCTAATTGTTATAGTTTTATTAATGCTTCTTTTTCTAAATAAAGAAAAGTCATCATCAGTACATATAGATAATGACAAGAAATTATATATCGCAAATATTATTGAAAAGAGATTAAAGAAGGATGCTGATATAATTGACAGCACAGCATCAAGATTTAACGAAAAAGAGAGGGAGCATTTTTCAATAAAGGGGCTTCAATATTTCTATCCTGTAAAAAGCTACCGGGTTTTGGCTGAATTTATTACCGACACCAGCAGCCCAATTTTTCAAATGCATACAACTACAGAAAGGAAACCTAATTACCGCATCTATGGATCTGTGAAATTCAGAATAAGAGACACCCTTTGTAAATTGACAGTTTATCAGAATATAGATTTTAAAAATAGCCCGGATTACGACAGCACACTATTTGTTCCATTCAATGACAATACAAACGGTTTATACACTTATGGAGGAGGAAGATATATGGATATTGAAATTCCAATTACTAATTCAATAAAATTGGACTTTAACGAAGCATACAACCCTTATTGCGCCTATTCTTCGCGATGGTCGTGCCCGTTGGTTCCATTTGAAAATGATTTGAATGTGTCCATTTATGCCGGAGAAAAGAAATACAAATAAAAAAGCCTCAACTTTTATAGTTGAGGCTTCTCTTATTCAATTGAATATATTTATTTTACAGCTTTAACTATTGCTTTAAATGCATCTGGATGATTCATAGCTAGGTCTGCTAAAACTTTCCGACTCATTTCAATATTTTTGGCATGTAATTTACCCATAAAAACTGAGTAAGACATCCCATGCTCCCTGGCAGCCGCATTGATCCTTTGGATCCACAGTGCTCTGAAGTTACGCTTTTTTGTTCGTCTGTCGCGGTAGGCATATACCATGCCTTTTTCATAAGCGTTTTTTGCAACCGTCCAGACATTCTTTCGGCGACCAAATTGTCCTTTGGTCTCCTTCATGATCTTTTTCTTACGCGCCTTTGTGGCGACTGAATTTACTGATCTTGGCATTTCTTTTGATTTTTCTTCATTATAGCGTTTCTATTTTGTAGAAAACTTAACTGGCTATAACAAAAGTTTAACATTAATTTAATTAACTGCGAAGCATTGTTCTGATGTTTTTCTCATCAGCTTTGTCAATAATAGTAAAATAACCCAAGTTACGTTTACGTTTTTTTGACTTCTTTGTCAAAATATGACTTTTGTAAGCATGCTTCCTTTTAATTTTTCCAGAGCCCGTCAACACGAACCTTTTCTTCGCTCCAGATTTAGTTTTCATTTTTGGCATTACTTAAAATTTATTTAGTTTATATAAAATTTTACTTTTTTGGTGTCATAATCATGATCATTCTCTTTCCTTCCAGTTTTGGCATTCTTTCAACTTTACCATATTCTTCAAGTTCCTGTGCAAATTTTAATAGGACAATCTCTCCCTTATCCTTATAAATTATCGACCTGCCTTTAAAGAACACTTCCACCTTAACTTTTGCCCCATCCTGAAGGAAATTAATAGCATGTTTTAACTTAAAATTAAAATCATGATCATCAATATTCGGTCCCAACCTTATTTCTTTAACAACAATCTTTGCTGTTTTCGCCTTCATTTCCTTTTGTTTCTTTTTCTGTTCATAAAGAAACTTTTTATAATCCATTATTTTGCAAACAGGCGGATTTGCTTTTGGGGATATTTCGACTAAATCAAGTTCCTGTTCATCAGCCATAGCTAATGCATCTCTAAGCTGATATATCCCAGTTTCAATATTTTCACCCACCACCCTAACAACGGGAGCAGTAATAAATTTATTAATTTTATTGGGGTCTTCCCTCTTTACAAAAGGTCTTCTACCCCTACCTTTACGGCCTCTAAACTGTGCTATTTTTCAGTCTCCTATATTAGTTAATACTTTATTTAACTTGAAGTAATTTTTCTACTTCAGCATTTATGAGTGCAGCAAAATCGGCAATTTCAAATGTGCCTAAATCACCTTCTCCATGTTTTCTAACTGATACCGTTCCTTCATTTTCTTCCTTCTCTCCAACTATCAACATATATGGGATTTTCTTTAATTCAGCATCCCTTATCTTTCTTCCGGTTTTCTCACTTCTTTCGTCAATAATGCCGCGAATTTCGTACTTTTTAAGCAAATTTAAAACATTTTCAGCGTAAGATTGATATTTTTCACTGATTGGCAGCACAATAACCTGATCTGGAGTTAGCCATAACGGAAAGTTACCTGCACAATGTTCAATTAAAACTGCCACGAAACGTTCCAGCGATCCGAATGGTGCCCTGTGTATCATCACTGGCCTATGCTTTTCGTTATCCGAACCAATATATGTAAGGTCAAAACGATCAGGTAAGTTATAATCAACCTGGATAGTTCCCAATTGCCATTTCCTCCCTATCGCATCTTTTACAATGAAATCCATTTTAGGGCCGTAAAATGCAGCTTCACCATACTCAATCTTTGCATTTAGCCCTCTTTCTTCTGCAACTTCGACAATTGCGCGTTCAGCCTTTTCCCAGTTTTCGTCGGTTCCAATATATTTTTCTTTGTTATTAGGATCACGCAACGAAATCTGTATCAACACTTCTTTAAAATCCAGCGCATTGAATATCTGCTGAATTATATCAATCACAGCATTAAACTCATCTTTGATCTGGTCAGGTGTACAAAAAATATGAGCATCATCCTGGGTAAATCCTCTAACTCTAGTTAATCCATGCAATTCGCCACTTTGCTCATATCTGTATACCGTTCCAAACTCAGCATATCTTATGGGTAATTCTTTGTATGAATGAGGCGATGATTTATAAATCTCACAATGATGAGGGCAATTCATAGGTTTCAAAAAGAATTCCTCACCTTCAACAGGTGTACTAATTGGCTTGAATGATTCTTCACCATATTTTTGATAGTGGCCAGAAGTTTTATATAGTTTGACATTACCGATATGAGGTGTGATAACGGGTTGATACCCACTTTCTTTTTGAACTTTTTTCAAGTATTGTTCCAACTGTTCACGTAACTCAGCACCTTTAGGCAACCATAATGGCAAGCCCTGCCCTACCTGCTGTGAAAAAGTGAATAATTCTAGCTCCCTACCAATTACCCTATGATCTCTTTTTTTTGCTTCTTCCAGTAAGACAAGATATTCATCAAGTTCTTTCTTTTTTGGAAAGGTAATGCCGTAGATTCGCGTTAGTTGTTTTCTTGTTTCATCACCGCGCCAATAAGCACCGGCAATCTTCATTAATTTAACAGCCTTTATTAGTGATGTATTTGGAATGTGCGGTCCCCGGCAAAGGTCAGTGAAATATCCGCTTTTATATAATGTAATTTCTCCATCCTGTAACTCGCTGATCAATTCAAGCTTATATTCATCTGCTTTATCACCAAAGTATGCTAAGGCATCTGCTTTTGAAACTTCTTCCCTCAGAAAGATTTGCTTCTCCCTGGCAAGTTCCAACATCTTTTGTTCAATTTTCACAAAGTCCTTTTCAGAAATTGTATAATCACCGAAATCAATATCATAGTAAAAACCATTCTCAATATCCGGCCCAATACCAAATTTAACTCCCGGATATAGCAATTCAATTGCTTCAGCCATAAGGTGTGCTGACGAATGCCACATAGCTGCCTTACCGTCATCATCATTCCAGGTTAACAATTGTAATGATGCATCATCTTCCAATGGGCGTGTTGCATCACTAACTTCTCCGTTAACCTTGGCAGCTAAAACATTTCTTGCAAGCCCTTCGCTAATTTCTTTAGCAATTTCTAATGCAGTAGTGCCCTTCTTATATTGCTTTACTGTCTTATCCGGTAATGTTATATTGATCATTTCTAAAACTCTGTGCAAAAAAATTGGCTGCAAAAGTACAAAATTACTATTGAAAACCAAGTGAATAAATGAAGATTTTTAATAAGCTTGCGATTATTAATCATGTAAAATTAATTGGGTTAATCGTGACATATGTACCCCTTTCTGAAAAATCTAATAATTTGCTAGATTTATGAGGATAAGTTAACCCCAGATTTTTTTCTTTTAATAAATAAAATCAAAACTCCTCCCAGGCCAACAACAATTCCAGATGGGCAAATGATTAAGGCAATGATAAAAGACATTGCATCAAAAAAACTGAGTACTTCAGATAACAACCTTGCATCGGAATTCAATTCTGCAATACCAAAAAATATATTATGTAACACCACAAAAACTGGCACACAAATACTTGAGATTAGCAGCAAAATCAGGAATGGCCTTATTTTTCTCCAGATATGAATAAATGAAATAAGAAGAAGAACAATCCCGGCATACAGAATAATTATACCCGGTGGGTTATCAGATATCCCAATTATAAGGCCAATTGTAATTGCTATAATAGCTAAGGCGATTAACAAAAAAGTTATTCGGCGGCTCTCACCAATAAATAGGAGTTTGAAATGATTTCTCATAACAATTGATTTCAACTTTTTTAAGCTGGGATTAACAAAAATAAGAAATTAAAATCCGAATGTCAATTAAGTGACTTGTATACACCTGATTTATAAATGCTTCACGCCGCAGCAACCTACCACAAATCTTACGTATTTGACGATATAATCTCTTTCTAAAAAAGTTTTTTGATTTAACTTATTGCAAGAGGATTTTTAACCTTATCATTCAACAATGCAATATCAAGCACTTCCATCATATTATCAACATAAATAAAGTTCAGCCCTTTTATAAAATCACCTTTAATTTCATCAATGTCTTTTTTGTTTTCTGATGAAATGATGATGTCTTTTATTTTTGCGCGCTTAGCTGCAAGTATTTTTTCTTTAATACCACCTACAGGGGTTACTTTTCCTCTTAATGTTATTTCGCCTGTCATTGCCATCTTCCCTCTTACTTTTCGCTGCGTAAAAGCGGAAGCAATTGCAGTCAGCATAGTAATTCCTGCTGAAGGGCCATCTTTTGGAGTAGCTCCTTCAGGTACATGCAAATGCACATTCCAATCAGCAAAAACATCAGATGAAATATTGAGTAAATATGCATGTGATTTAATGTACTCATATGCAATACTTGCCGATTCTTTCATCACATCACCAAGATTTCCAGTTAATTTCAATTGGCCTTTGCCTTTACTTAAACTTACTTCAATAAAAAGAATTTCTCCTCCAACCGATGTCCAGGCAAGTCCTGTAACAACTCCAGCAATATCATTAGATATATTTTTATCTTTTTGATATCTAGGCGGCCCGAAAATTTCATGTAAATTTTCCGGTTCCACATTTCGATAATATTTTTCATCCATGGCGATATATTTCGCCCTGTTCCTAATAACTTTTGCAATTTGTTTTTCAAGAGACCTCACCCCTGCTTCTCTGGTATAATCTTCAATAATTGCTTCAAGCACTTTTTTGTTAAACGCTACCTGATCTTTTTTAACACCGTGTTCTTTGAGTTGCTTTGGAATCAAATGCCTTTTGGCTATTTCAATCTTTTCTTCCAATAAATAGCCAGATAAGTCGATAATTTCCATTCGGTCGCGTAACGCAGGATGTACTGATGACAGAGTATTAGCAGTAGCAATGAATAATACTCTTGAAAGATCAAAATCCACTTCGAGGTAATTATCATGAAATGCGCTATTTTGTTCCGGATCAAGTATTTCCAGTAAAGCAGCCTGTGGATCACCAGTGAAATTACTTCCACTAACTTTATCAACTTCATCGAGCATAAACAGAGGGTTTGCCGTTTTCACTTTTTTAAGGTTCTGTATAATTCGCCCAGGCATAGCTCCGATATAGGTCTTCCTGTGCCCCCTTAATTCAGCTTCGTCTCGCACACCTCCTAGCGACATTCGAATGTATTTTCTACCCAATGCGCGTGCAATAGATTTACCCAATGATGTTTTACCAACCCCAGGAGGGCCTACAAAACACAATATAGGTGCTTTCATATCATTCTTCAGCTTTAAAACGGCTAAATATTCAATAATCCTCTCCTTTATTTTCTCAAGTCCATAGTGATCCTCATCCAACACTTTTTGCGCATGTTTTAAATCAAGGTTATCAATGCTAAACTCATTCCATGGCAACTCAACAATTAAATCCAGATAATTCAGTTGTATTGAATACTCCGCGGCAGAAGGATTCATCCTCTGCAATTTTTTTAATTCATTACCGAAGATTTCCTTAATATTTTCAGGCCATTTCTTTTTTTCCGCTTTTTCTCTAAGTTCACTTATTTCAAGATCATGCGGACCACCTCCTAATTCCTGTTGTATAGTTTTAAGCTGCTGATTTAACAAGAAATCACGTTGTTGTTTATCAATATCAACCTTAACTTTTTTCTGAATATCAACCTTCAGATCCAGCATTTGCAGCTCTTTTGTCAATAGTTCAAGTACTTTTCTCGATTTTTCCTCCAAGTCAGTCAATTCAAGAAGCTTTTGTTTCTTCTCATTATCGATATTAAGATTAGATGAAACAAAATTGACTAGAAATACAGCACTTTCAATATTATTTAGTGCGAAAACAGCTTCACTTGGTATAGCAGGAGATTTCTCGATAATTTGAATTGCAATGTCTTTGACAGAAGATATCAAAGCTTTAAAAATATCATTATCCGGAATTACATTTGATTTTTCAAAGCCTTTAACTTCTGCTTTAAAATAAGGATCTTTTTGAGTCATTTCAATGATCTCAAACCTTTTCTTTCCCTGAATAATAGCGGTAGTATTGCCATCAGGCATTTGCAAGATTTTTATTAAGCGTGCAACCGTACCTATACGATGCAGATCTTCTGCTTCAGGATCCTCAATTATAGCATCCTTTTGTGCAACCACACCTATTGTTTTATCCCCTTTATGTGCTTCCCTTATTAATTTGATTGATTTATCCCTCCCAACTGTAATTGGTATAACCACTCCTGGGAATAACACGGTATTTCTTAGCGGAAGAATAGGAAGCTGAGAAGGCACTTCTTCTGCGTTCATAATTTCTTCATCTTCTGAAGAAAGTAGCGGAAAAAATTCGGTGTCAGCGTCCATTATATCTGTCAATGTCAAAAAATCTTTCATAAAATTACTTTCATTTAAGTCATTTTGTCAGCCAGCCAATTTACTATCAACAGGTCACTTTACAACTATCTGTTTTTAAAATATTTAGAAACTGGGACTAAAAACCAACTTTATTATTCCTAATGACGGATACTATAGTCAATTTATATGCCAATTAAGAAAATTATAAGTGAATTTATCTAATTAACGGACTTCGTTCTATTTTCTGATTGTGGCAATTTCATGCAAATGAACAAGGATTTCCTTCTCAGTATCATCAAAATTATGTCCTCTGCGCTGCATCACTGCATCAGCAACTTTAAACACCTTGTTTTGATTGTACAACTTGAAACCCTGTATTCCACCCCACGAGAAGGACGGAATAAAGTTACGTTGATACCCGGCTCCGTATATATTGCAGAATACCCCAATAACAGCTCCAGTGTTAAACATTGTATTTATTCCTGACTTTGAGTGATCACCCATAATAAGTCCACAAAACTGCTCGCCTGTATCTACAAATTTATGATCTGCATATGACCATACCTTTATTTGCTCATATGTATTTTTCAGATTGGATGTATTGGTGTCAGCACCAAGATTACACCATTCACCTATCACTGAATTACCCAGGTAACCATCATGGGCCTTGCTGCTATAACCAAAAATAACTGAATTATTCACCTCACCACCGACTTTTGAAAAAGGGCCGATGGTTGTTCCTTCATAAATTTTCGCTCCCATCTTTACTGTCGAAGACTCACACAATGCAAATGGACCTCGTATTTTACTTCCTTCCAACACTTTGGCATTTGCACCTATGTATATAGGCCCGTTATCAGTATTGAAATAAGAATATTTTATATCCGCTCCTTCCTCAATAAAAATAAGCTGAGGATCTCCAGTCACAAAAATATTCTTATTAACAGGCATGGACCTTCTGCCTATCGTAATTGTTTTAAAATCTTCCTCTATTACCTTTGGATTAAACTTGAAAATATCCCATGGATATTGAATAGAAAGAAACTCGCACTCAGTTTCAACAGCTTCAAAACTATTCTGAAAAGGATCTTCATTAATATTCTGTGCACTAAGATGTATGGCAATAATTCTGTCTTGCTTTATCAAGGCCTGCCCTTGTGTTAATGATCTGATTTGATTTATTATTTCGTCATTTGGCAGAACAGATGAATCAATTACAATATTACTTTCTTCTAAAACCAATGGATATTTTTTCTGCAAATAATCCTGTGTTAAAAAAGAAAGCTTTTGATCAAGAAAACTTTCCCATTTTTCTTGAATTGTTGTAATACCAATCCTTATTTTTCCAACCGGACGTGTAAATGTAAAAGGTAAGAGGTGCTCTCTCCAGATGCCATCATATAAAATGTAGTTCATAAAAATTACTTGCAATATTATTTTTAAGTACTACAATGTTACGAATAATAGGTGATTATGTTGCTCAACATCATAAAAAAAACCCTCGCTAAAAGCAAGGGTTTAGTGTACGGTGTAATCTAATTAGTTTTTCTTATCGTAATGCTTTTTATACCTGTTTTTAAATTTATCAACCCTACCGGCAGTATCAACCAATTTCATCTTACCTGTAAAGAAAGGGTGTGATGTGTGTGAGATCTCGAGTTTTACGAGTGGGTATTCATTACCATCTTCCCACTTAATAGTTTCTTTTGTATCGACAGTAGATTTTGTTATAAAAGTATAATCGTTAGAAATATCTTTAAAAACAACATATCTGTAATTGCTGGGATGAATATCTTTTTTCATTGCTGTTTATTTTTTCCTTGTTTTTTAGGGGCTGCAAAAATATATTGTTTCAATTAAATAACCTAACTTTTTTGCAACATTTTATATTCAAAAACTAATTATTTATGTTTTCATTTGGTAAGCAGCTACCTTTATATCAAAGATTAAGTAGGAATTCAACCGTGTCAACACCATCAGCATAATCCCATAATTCAGGTTGTTGGCTCTCACCAAATGCAACTCTATCACGAAATACTGCATCATTTGCAACAACACATTGGATTTTCACAGTATCCACCTTAATGATATTTTTTATTTCACCTATATTATTATAGAATTCATAATTCAATACACTAATTGGCGATGCTATAGATACATCTTCAACCAGTAGTATATTTCCTGCATCAAAATGCTTTCTTCCATTCACAAGAAAAATAGCTTTGTTGTACTCATAATTATTGAAATATTTATGATTTTCTGCAACATCTTCCCTTTTACCCAACACCTTCAGCAATCTATCGAAATCATAGTTCTCTGGAACAAATACTTTTGAGACATTCCTGCAACCTAAACCATAGTAATTAAAAATATCAGATGCCAATCCATCCAACTCAATGTCAGATTCGTTTCCTGAAATAACTGCGATGCCATTTCTATTTTTCCTGATAATGTGGGGATAGGCAGAAAAATAATATTCAAAGTAACGAGAGGTGTTATTGCTACCAGTGGCTATTACTGCATCAAATGATTTTAAATGGGCTGTTGTAAATTTTATATTTGTCTTAAATTCAGGTTCTATACTTATGAGAAGTTCTGAAATTGCAGGAATCAATTTATCATCATCAGTAGAAAGTTTTGCCAGTAATTTATTTCCTGTTATCAGCACTGAAAGAAAATCATGAAACCCAACCGCCGGTATGTTTCCAGCCATTACAAGTGCGATTATTTTTTCATCTCTTAATTTAGAAATAGATGGATTATATTTCTCTACCCACTTCAATAATTTCTCTTTTTTAAGACTTTCTCCCAGAGAAAATAACATCTGCCTCACATTCACTTCATCGTACCACCCGTTATAATGTTTTAATTCATGACATAGTTTATCGAGTTTATTGCAGTATTCAAGAATTCTTTCATCTGTTATTCTCGCACACATATTCCCACTTCCTATTTCAAGCAAATACCTTCCCAGTATCTCAAATGCTTTAAGCCTGTTATCAATTGAAATCATCTCTTCTATTTAAATGCAAAATTAGAACAATTCTAAATTCATTTTTGACTTTAAAAAGCATTTAATTTTATCTTTGCCTAACTATATTCAGAACGCTATAAAAATCAATTCAAAATGAAAAAACATAATTTCTACGCCGGACCTTCAATTCTTCCGGACTACACAATTGAGAAAACCGCAGAAGCAGTTAAGAACTTTGCAGATACCGGATTATCTGTTATGGAAATTTCTCATAGAAGTAAAGAATTCGTTGCAGTAATGGATGAAACTCAGCAACTCTTTAAAGACCTTCTTAAAATTCCTGATGGTTATTCAGTATTATTTGTAGGAGGCGGAGCCAGCACTCAGTTTGCGATGGTTCCTTTCAACTTATTTAAAAAGAAAGCAGCCTATTTAAACACAGGTGCATGGTCGAAGAAAGCGATTAAAGAAGCTAAAATGTTTGGAGAAGTTGATGTAGTAGCTTCATCTGAGGACAAATTATTCAACTATATACCTAAAAATTACACCATTCCTCAAGATGCTGATTATTTTCATATAACTACAAACAACACAATCTACGGCACCGAAATCAAAAATGATATAACATCACCGATTCCCTTAGTTGCCGATATGTCATCTGATATATTTAGTCGTCCAATAGACATTTCTAAATATGCAGTCATTTACGGAGGTGCTCAAAAAAATCTAGCCCCTGCAGGCGTAACTTTTGTTATTATCAGGGATGATATAGTTGGAAAAACAGGTCGTGAAATACCAACTATGCTAAACTATCAGACACACATTGATAAAGGAAGCATGTTTAATACACCTCCTGTACTACCGGTATTTGCAGCCTTGCAAACATTAAACTGGTTAAAAAATAATGGAGGTATAGAAGAAATTCACAAAACAAATGTCAAGAAGGCAAATATGCTTTATGAAGAGATTGACAGAAATCCTTTATTCAGAACTACAGTACCTGACCAAAATGACAGGTCTTTAATGAACATTTGTTTTGTAATGAACCAGGGTTATGAAAATCTTGAAAAACCATTCCTCGATTTCGCAACCGAACGTGGTATGCTTGGTATAAAAGGTCATCGCTCAGTTGGTGGCTTCCGTGCTTCAACGTATAATGCACTTCCTATTGAAAGTTTAGCTGCATTGATAGATACCATGCAAGAATTTGCAAAGAAAAATATTTAATGAAATCCATCGTTACAATCTAATCAAACTTAAAATAAACTAATATGACAAAAGTACTTATAGCAACAGTAAAACCTTTTGCACCTGCTGCAGTTCAGGAAATTAAAAGCACATTGGATGCAGCAGCTTATGAATACACTTTTTTTGAAAAATACAACAATCAGGATGAATTAATTGAAGCTGTGAAAGATGCTGAGGCTCTAATCATCAGAAGTGACAAGATAACTGCTGAAGTTCTCAACGCCGCTCCAAATCTTAAAATTGTAGTACGTGCAGGCGCAGGCTTCGACAACGTTGATTTAGCAACAGCCACTTCAAATGGTGTTGTAGTAATGAATACTCCCGGACAGAATTCCAATGCTGTTGCTGAATTGGCAATAGGTATGATGGTTTACCAGGCGAGGAATCATTTTAACGGGACTTCCGGAACCGAACTGAAAGGCAAAAAATTAGGTATTCATGCTTACGGAAATGTAGGTAGGTATGTAGCTACGATTGCCAAGGGATTCGGCATGGAAATTAGCGCATTCGATCCGTTTATTCCAAAAGAAAGCATTGAACAGGATGGCGTTGCAGTTGTTGAAAACATTGAAGACTTGTATGCGAACTGCGATTATATTAGTCTGCATATTCCTGCAAATGAGCACACAAAAAAATCGATTAACTACGACCTTCTTTCCAAGATGAAGAAAGGTGGAACATTAGTGAATACAGCACGAAAGGAAGTTGTCAACGAAGATGAACTAGTGAGAATTTTTGAAGAAAACGAAAGCTTCAAATATCTTTCTGACATAGCTCCGGACAACAGGGATTTATTGGAAGAAAAATTTGGTAACAGATGTTTCTTTACCCCAAAAAAAATGGGAGCACAAACTTCAGAAGCAAACATCAATGCGGGTATTGCTGCAGCAAAACAAATTATTGGATTTATTGAAAATGGAGACACGACTTTTAAGGTCAACTAAATTCTCCCACTTTAGTATAAATTACCAGTTAACTTATTACAAATTCTAATTTATTATTAACTAAATTAATTATTACTTAAAATTCTGTGAAGATCATGCACAACGAAAACGAAAAAAAAGAACAGACAGGAACATTTTTTAGGTTTGAAGACTTAAGAATCTATCACAAATCTCTGGGTTACATCAATTGGTTACAAGATGTAACAGCTCTATTTCCTGACAACGACAAATCAAATCTTGCAACTCGATTTAACACATCAGCGAGAAACATTGCATTAAATATTGCCGAGGGCTCAGCCAGAAATAAAAGCCAATTTGTGTATCACTTAAAGATGGCAAAAAGTGCCATACGCGAATGTATGGTATATACAACCATTTCGCATAATGCGAACCTCTTATCCGATACACATGAAGATGAATCAAGGGGAGTGCTTATGGAAATGACAAAAATGACCGGAGCACTAATTTCTTCATTACAAAGGTCAGCCGGATACAATAATAGCAATGGTAATGCTTATCATGGAAATACTTCCAATGATGAAGACACGCCTAAAGAACAAGAGAGCTTTGGTAATACTTATCAGGACGATTTATAATTAAGTTCTTATGGCAACACTAAAAGCATTTAAAGGATTAAGGCCTCCAAAAGCAATAGTTAAAGAACTGGCTTCGAGGCCATATGACGTATTAAATTCTACCGAAGCTCGTGAAGAAGCGGCAGCTAATGAATACTCATTATTACATATTATTAAACCTGAGATTGATTTACCCGAAGGCATTAATCTATACAGTCAGGAAGTTTATGATAAGGCTAAATCAAATCTTGAAAAATTTAAAGAAGAAGGATGGCTGGTAGCTGATGGTGAGGAATTCCTTTATATATACGCCCAGACCATGTTTGGCAAAACACAATATGGGATTGTCGGGTGTGCCAGCGTTGATGATTATATGAATAATGTGATCAAAAAGCACGAGCTGACGAGGCCTGATAAGGAAGAGGACCGCATGAAACATGTGCGCATAACTAATGCAAATATGGAACCTGTTTTCTTTAGCTACCCTGCTGTGGATGAAATAGATCAGATTATCGCTGACTATGTAAAGTCCAATAATGCTGATTACGACTTTACTGCTGACGATGGTGTTGGACATCATTTCTGGGTGTTACGCGACAAAGAGAAAATGAGCAGGATTATTGAACTCTTTGACCAACTTCCTGCTACTTATGTAGCTGACGGCCATCACCGAACTGCAGCAGCAGCTTTAGTTGGTAACGAAAAACGTAAAAATAATCCAGGACATACCGGCAAAGAAGAATACAATTATTTTCTTGCTGTGCATTTTCCCGACAATCAACTTACCATTATAGATTATAATCGTGTTGTGAAAGATTTGAACGGTTATTCATCTGACGAATTTATCGAAAAGCTAAAAGTTGGGTTTAATGTGATTGAAAAAGGAGCAGATATTTACAAACCTAATGCATTACATAATTTTTCAATGTATCTGGAAGGCAAATGGTATTCGCTTA
>Ga0209013_10002617_pt1 | contig 16209 bp, 12 predicted proteins | sample Cruoilmetagenom2_FD_187291 | JGI IMG/M metagenome (GOLD analysis project Ga0209013, IMG submission 187291) | Oil polluted marine microbial communities from Coal Oil Point, Santa Barbara, California, USA - Sample 2 (SPAdes) (version 2) | ecosystem: Environmental > Aquatic > Marine > Oil seeps ...
CGGTTCACGAGTCATTGATTTAAGAGCAGCTGCAATTACATCTACTGCTTCATATTTTTCAAGTAATTCCGTTGCAAATGCACGGTAATCGCCAATGTTGTTCTTGTCTACCATTTCACCTAAAGTTTCAACAGCTAAACGTTGTTGACCTACTAACGCTTCATCAGAAGTTGGTGGGCGTAGTGCAGTCATACGTTTTTTAGTTGTTTCTTCAACAATGCGTAGGTAACCCATTTCACGTGGTGTTACGAAAGTAATTGCCATACCACTTTTCCCTGCACGACCAGTACGACCGATACGGTGAACATAGCTTTCAGGATCTTGTGGAATATCATAGTTATAAACGTGTGTAACGCCAGAAATGTCAAGTCCACGTGCAGCTACGTCTGTAGCAACCAGGATGTCAATTTTATTTTCTTTAAATTGTTTTAAAACTGACATACGTTTCGCTTGGCTTAAATCACCATGAATACCTTCCGCTAAATAACCACGAATGCTTAGTGCATGTGATAATTCATCAACGCGGCGTTTTGTACGGCCGAAAATGATGGCAAGTTCAGGTTGGTGAACATTGATTACACGAGAAAGAATATCGAATTTCTCACGTTCATGAGATTTCACGTAGAATTGCTCGATGTTTTCAACAGTCATTTCTTTAGACTGGATTTTAACGACTTCAGGGTTTTTCATGAATTTCTCAGCGATTTTACGGATAGGTCCTGGCATTGTAGCCGAGAACAGCAACGTTTGACGTTCTGGTGGAACGCTTTCCAAAATCGTGTTGATATCTTCGATGAAGCCCATGTTCAACATTTCATCCGCTTCGTCAAGAATAAGCGTTTGAACGTTATCTAGTTTCAATGTACGACGGTTGATATGGTCCAAAATACGACCAGGTGTACCGACGATTACATGTGGGTTGTTTTTCAATGCACGGATTTGACGTCCGATTTCTTGTCCACCATATACAGATAAGATTTTCACACGTTTGTCTTGACCAAGTTTGTAAAGTTCTTCAGAAACTTGAATAGCAAGTTCACGAGTAGGTGCGATGATCAGACCTTGAATGTTTGAGCTTTTGGTATCGACTTTTTCAATTAAAGGAATACCGAACGCTGCAGTTTTACCAGTACCAGTTTGTGCTTGACCAATAATGTCGCGGCCTTCCATAGCAAACTTGATCGTACCTTCTTGAATTGGTGTTGCTTCTTCAAAGCCCATGCGTCTTACGGATTTTAATGTTGTTTCGCTAATATTTAATTCTGAAAAATTTGTCAAAATTTAATCTCCTTTTTGTTTACAATTGACAAATGGTTACATTTTCAGATGAAGTTGCGGCAAATTCGAGCCTATACGAGGAACGTTCCCGTTACTAAAAATTCTCTGTAGAGTTATCAGAGGGGACTTATATTTAAAGGAAAGCCCGGTCTTTTGCCGAGCGGTTCGATCAGTTGGGAGCATGTTTCAAAGCGCTATATCTCACGCTGTCTCTTGTGAGCTGTTGGTAGCCAATTAAATCAATCCGTTCAAAAACCTGGCTATTGTGATAGTTCACATATTTGATGTTTGAAACTAAACATCCTACCCTAAAAAATTGAACAAACCGTTATGTTCAAAAAAAAGATCTCTTCATGTACAGAAGAGTCTTTACATAAAATGTATCCACTGCTCTAAACACTTTACCATAATTAAACACAATATGCAATGAATCCACTACAGTCGTAATAATTAGTTTACTCATCCCCACGCAAAACTAAAAGACTTCATCTGACCATTTGTCGCAAACATAATCCTGTATTTGGGGGACATACTTATTTTAAAATAAACTCACATCAAGGTATTTACGATATAAAAAGACTCACTGTTTGGCTCGATTAACACATGAGTCAATTTGTATTCGTATCGATATTAACGTTTTGGCGTCCAGTAGCCCGTGTATTCATTGCCATGTTTCCCTATATCAGCTGTTCGGTTTTGCAACTTCATTTTGCAAAATAATTCGGCAGTGAAGAAGCAGTTCCATGACAAGTACTCAACGGGATTTTGACCATCCGATCCGTCATCTCTTCTATAGATTGCACAGAAGGTTAGATAACATACCGACCATAATACGCCAGTTCGTTCTTGGACCAATAGGAGGTTGGTCACGAAGGCGTCGCCACACGAGGTGGCGTTCTTAGCCTTCGTTCCTTGCCGCTATCTAGCTTTGCATCCATTTGATCGTTCCTTACTCATTGACTAGATCAATGATGTTTTCAAGTGCCATTCCGCGTGAGCCTTTAACCAGCACGATCGAGTCTTTTGATGTATGTGATTTCAACGTATCGGCAATTACATCGTAGTCATTCTCTGTCCATACGAGGTGATTCGCATCCCACTGATTTCGCATCTTATCGTATAGCCACTTCATCCTGTTTCCGTAAAGACAGACTCCTGCGAAATCTTGAGGAGTGATCTGCCAAGCTAACTCCTCATGGAACACTTTCTCATCGGTGCCCAGTTCCAGCATATCCCCGAGGACCAGCCATTTTTCCGGACGTATGGTCGTCTCTCTGGCAAAGGTAATGGCCGCTTTCATGGAAGTCGGTGCTGCGTTGTACGCATCATTAATAAACAAAGAACCATTAATGGCAGGTATCAGCTGCATACGCATATCCGTCAATGACACTTGTTTGAGCGATTCCTTGATTTGTTCATTGGATAATCCTGTTTTTTGAGCGATCAGAATCGCAACCAACGCATTCTTGACTTGATGCTTCCCTAAAACCGGAATGGTGAAATGATCCTCAATTAATCCATTCACATCAAACTCACTACCATTTTCGGTTGCTTGGATGGACTGTGCATACACACCATTTGAGTCGCCCATTCCGAACGACACCGTATCGACCGAAGACGGTTTCTCGCGATTGAACTGTTTCACCAAAGGATCCAGAAGTGGTTCATCTCCGTCATAAAACAGAGAACCATCCTTTTGTAAACCGGCCACAATCTCAAATTTCGCTTTGGCGATTCCTTCACGGGATCCAAGGTCCAGCATATGAGCTTCACCGATATTGGTGATCGCCACGAAATGCGGCTCAGCTAAATTGGATAGGAACTCTATTTCCCCATAACCACTCATCCCCATTTCCAGCACCGCAAATTCCGTGTCTTCATCCAGCGAAAGAATCGTTATCGGCAAGCCGAGATTATTATTGAAATTCCCTGCTGTTTTCTGAACACGGAAGTAAGGGGAAAGAACGCCGGCAACCAAATCTTTGGTCGAGGTCTTCCCGTTGGAACCGGTAATCCCGATAAACGTTGCACGATGTTCCTTCCGGTAAGCACTCGCCATTTGCTGAAGTGCTTTTTCACTGTCTTCTACCATCAGTAATGGAACACCTTGTGGCGGATTCGGTTCATCCTGTTGCCAAAGAGCGGCTGCGGCACCCTTTTCAAAAGCCTGTGCCACATATTGGTGTCCATTCACTTTTTCACCTTTGAAAGGAATGAATAAATCTCCTGGCTGTATGGTTTTCGTATTGATCGATACACCAGTTACCATGACATCCGCTGATGCAGGCATTTCTGATTTCAACCATTCAGAAATTGTTCGTAATGACTTTTTCACTAAAATTCACACTCAATCCATTGTATAGTGTAGTTGTTGTTTTTCTGCATGGCGTTCAACGGCCAGTTCAATCAACCGGTCGATTAGTTCCGAGTAGTTCACGCCTGTATGCTGCCATAGTAGCGGGAACATACTGAACGGAGTGAATCCAGGTAATGTGTTGACTTCATTAATAAGCACTTCATCGGTATCCGTCACAAAGAAGTCGGCGCGGACAAGTCCTGAACAATCCAATACCTTGAAGGCCTTGATTGCTTCTTCACGCATAGTGGACTCTAATTCTTCCGAAACCTCTGCAGGAATGATCATGGCTGTGTTGCCGTCTTGATATTTCGCCTGGTAATCATAGAATTCTTTCAATGGCTTGATTTCACCCGGAACCGAGCATTTCGGAGAGTCGTTCCCCAGGACGCCCATTTCAATTTCACGTGCTTTTATGCCTTGTTCGATAATGATTTTACGGTCATATTTCAGTGCCAGGTCAACTGCTTCGACCAGCTCTTCACGATTGGATGCTTTACTGATGCCTACGCTCGAACCCAGGTTTGCAGGTTTGACAAATACCGGCCATGAAAGATTTTTTTCAATTTTACCAATCCAGCTATCGCGATCGCTTTGCCATTCTTTTCGAATGAAATAGACGTATGGCACTTGTTTTAAACCAGCGATTTCAAAGAGCTGTTTCATCACAACTTTGTCCATCCCAGCCGAAGAAGCGAGTACGCCATTGCCGATGTAAGGGAGATTCAATACTTCAAGCAATCCCTGGACGGTTCCATCTTCCCCATTTGGTCCGTGAAGTAGCGGGAAAATCACGTCCATTGATTCTTCATCCGTCGTTTCCTGTTTGGATGGCAGGAAGCTGGAAATGTTGTTTGGGGTGCCATTTGATTCATCACCGATTTGAAGTTGTTCAATCGATTCAACAGGTGCAGTCAATTGAGATCCTTTTCGCCATTCACCTTCATGTGTAATGTATATTGGATAAACATCATATTCATCGAAATTCAACGCTTGTGTCACAGCACGTGCCGTGGATAAAGACACTTCATGTTCTGCGGATTTTCCGCCATATAGTAAACCGATTTTCTTTTTCATTTATAAAAACCTCCATGTATTGGATATTCCTATTTTATCATGAACCTTGTTCACCTATGAACTTCTATTAAAAAACAATCCCTTGCGCTCATCTTTGCAAGGGATTGTCGTCAAAAACGGATGGTTTCGTCCGGGGCCTGCTTCATCAATGCAGTTAATTCGTCCCATATTTCGTCCGGGAATACGGTATCCGGTAAAGAACGGATTTCCAGATCATAAGATTCGTTTGCTTTCTCAAGTTTGTATAATGAAAGCAGAACTCCCTCTTTAAGCATCGGCTTGAAAGAACCGAGTTGTTCCATTTTCAGTTCAGGATAGACTTCTTTTTGTTTGCGCCGCCAAAAAGCTGTCCCTCTTTCCTTATCCTTTACCACTTGATTCAGTATATTAACGACCAGCTGAAGTGAATCATTCAATTCCCGAAAATAAATCTTCGTCATGCTTTCCTGTTCATTGGACAAGTAGACAAAACGATTATCAAGTTGGTAATAAAAAGGGGACCGAAGCGGCTCTTTTTTATGACCGATATATAGTAATTCCGCCTGTTCCTGCGGGGTCAGCATATTGAGTCTTCGTTCATCGGCAAAATCGATCCATCTCAGGTCCGTTGGTTTATCCATAAACTCTTTGGAAAACGACAGGACCTCTTCATCCGGGACGAACTCCAATTGTGTATGCATGTTGAAAGAACTGTCTTCATATTCGTGCTTCAATAATAATAAATTCTGCAAGGGTCCTGCGCAATGGACAAATTGTTGCATCGTCAAGCCGCTGAATATCACGAATTGATCCGCTTCGTTCATATGTATATAAATATGGTGAAGGAAATCTTCTGAATCACGTGCCTTTTTCACCATGATCATCACTCCATTTCTCCTCTCATTATAATCACACTTTATGTAGAAGGAAACATTTGAGCGTGTACTTCGTCAGTACATACTGCACAAGCTTTTACTGGCCATTTACGTTATAATGAACTGGCTATAACTCCAAATTAGAATTTAGGTGACAACTATGGAAAATAACAAAGGGTTCGCGGACCGTTTTGACTGGACGCTGGCTTTTATTTTATTGCTTCTCTTGATCGTCAGTTTATTTGCGATTTCATCCGCACAATCGTCAGGCCAATACCCAATCAACTTTATCCCCCGTCAAGCATTTTGGTACCTTGTTGGTGCCACCATCATTGGCTTCACTATGTTTTTTGAACCGGAACAGTATAAAAAGATGTCCTGGATTCTTTACGGCATCGGAATTCTTGTATTGATTGCCCTTGTCTTGGCTCCAGGCGGCGAAGGACAAATTGCAGAAAAACGCGGAGGCGCCAAAAGTTGGTTCCACTTGCCGGGAATCGGCAGTATCCAGCCCTCCGAGTTCATGAAGACGTTCTTTATCCTTACCATGGCACGGATGATCAGTAAACATCATGAAAAATTCGCTCTTAAAACGCTTAAAACAGATTTGATTCTGCTCGGGAAAATTGTCGTGACGGCAATGATTCCATTGCTGTTCATCATGCAGCAGCCCGACTTGGGTACATCCCTTGTGTTCTTGGCCATCACAGCTGCCATGGTTATCGTCGGCGGTGTCACATGGAAACTGATCATCCCTATTTTTGCAGGTACCGCTGTATTGGGTGGATCATTGCTATGGATGGCTGTTTTCATGCAGGATTTCCTGTCGGATAAATTCGGCTTCAAAGCGTATCAATTCGGTCGTGTATACTCCTGGCTGGATCCGTATTCATATGCAACATCCGAAGGGTATAACTTGATCAATGCCATGACGGCCATCGGTTCCGGGGAAATTACCGGAAAAGGCTATCAAGGTCGTGAAGTTTACGTACCGGAAAATCATACTGATTTCATTTTCACCGTCATAGGTGAAGAATATGGCTTTATCGGGGCAAGCGTAGTGGTCAGTTTATTCTTCTTGCTGATTTACCATTTAACTAAGATCACGTTGCAATTGAAAGATCCTTTCAGTACGTATGTATGTGCAGGGATTATCGCCATGATTACGTTCCATGTATTCCAGAACATCGGCATGACGATTCAATTGTTGCCGATTACCGGAATCCCTCTTCCTTTCATCAGTTATGGGGGAAGTTCACTGATGGGTAACATGCTTGCACTCGGACTGGTGTTCAGCATGAAATTCCACCATCGCACGTACATGTTCGGCTCTTCCGATGATGAATAAGCAAAAAAGAGTGACCCAAAAGTTGAACTTTTGGGTCACTCTTTATTCCTTTATGTAAATTCTGGGATGAGTTATTAACCTTGGGATTGCGGAGTTTGCGATGGCGGTGCAAGTGCTTTCAACATTTCGAGACGCGATTTTGTCATCGTAACGGTGACACCTAACTTGGACAAATTCGAAACGATTTTTCTCAAATCCACTTCTTTCGTCATACAGTCCACCTCTAGCTTTCCTATAATTAATTGAACGTTTACCTATTTGAAAAGTTTCAACTAATTCGTTTTAAAAATTTGACTTTACATTATATACATAGCATACCACTTTTGAGTGCTTTTAAATCTTTCAATTTTGTTACATATTTCATCGAAAATGATCCATACTAACAAAACTAAATTGTTCAAAGGTGGCATTTTCGCTGATGACTTTTTGAACAACCTATTAAGGAGGAGTTTGTTTGAAAATTAAAGAAATCATGTCACGTGATATCGTAACTTGCTCTCCAACCGATTTGATTACGGAAATCGCCCAAAGCATGCGCGCCTTGGATATCGGCTGCATGCCAGTGATGGAAGGTCCCCGAGTCATCGGGATGATTACAGACCGTGACATCGTGACGAGATCTGTAGCAAAAAACGGGCAAAAGTATGTGAAAGATGTAATGTCACATGAAGTGATTTCCGTTGGTCCTGAAGCTTCTTCAGAAGACGCCGCTGAAGTGATGGCTCAACACCGCATCCGAAGACTGCCTGTCATTAAAAATGATCAACTTGTTGGCTTTGTAGCTCTTGCCGATCTATCAGTGCCAAGTGAAACTGCTCATGAAGCTTCTCAAGCTTTACATGAAATATCAGAACCCAGACACCTCTAAGGGAATCCCCAAACTTATCTCTATAAGTTTGGGGTTTTTCTTTATCTCTGCTTCACACCTCCAACAAGCCAAATTATCATCTTCGCCGCATGCCTTTTGGTCATGCAGTTTCTTCTTTTCCAGCTGGATTTCTTGAGGTGTTCGTTCAAAAAACCACTTCCCACATTTCTCAAATATCCTTGGTTGTTGTTTGAACACTCATTTACAAGTAAAATGAACTAAACAATGTGTTCCAAAGGAAGAAAGTCATTACTTTTGGAACTCAACTATACATACTGGGTTTAGAAAGTGGGTTCTTTAGTGTGAAGAAAGCCATTCTGTTATTAATGTCTGTACAGTTTTTTGTGTATTTAGGTTTCGGGATTATCATCCCAATTTTGCCCGAAGTGGTATTGAATCAGGGATTCAGTGAGGTTCATGTTGGCGGGTTGCTGACGATATACGCTCTGGCTTCCTTCTTTACCGCCCCGCTTTGGGGTTCGTTGTCGGATCGGACAGGCAGAAAGAAGTTGATTTTGATTGGCCTGTTCGGTTTCAGCCTGAGCTTCGTGATTTTTGCGAGCTTTATTGAAGTGCTTCCGATGCTTTATGTATCGCGTATTGTCGGCGGCGTTTTCTCGGGGGCATTGTATACCGCGGTCACAGGGTTCGTTGCGGATATGACAACCGAGGAAGAACGCAACAAGTACATGGGACTTCTTGGCATGTCCATCGGTTTAGGTTTCATTTTCGGTCCCGCAATCGGTGGCGTACTTGGTGCCCAGAGTCTGCAACTTCCTTTCATCGCATCTGCACTGCTTCTTTTTGCATTGCTTATCTATGCGAGCATCATCTTGAAAGAGCCTGAAACACGGGGAGAAGGTAAAAAGCGGGCAATCATCCCGAAAGGCGCCAAGAAGTTTTGGCAGTACCGCATTCGCTACCTGTTCCTGTTTTCATTCATGGTCACTTTCCTTTTGGCCGGACTGGAGGCAACCTTCCAACTGTTCCAAATCGATAAAATCGAAATCACGCCTCTTCAACTCGGTTATTTATTCATGGCAAGCGGCTTGGTGGATGCGACCATACAAGGTGGCGTCGTTCGAAGGGTCAAAAATGGGCAAGAAACAAAATGGATCATCGGTGCACAAGTCATCACGGCAATCGGTTTGTTCCTCTTGCTGTTTACAGGCAGCTTGCTGTGGGCAGGGTTTGCATTGAGCGTCTTCACGGCCGGGAATGCACTTGCCCGTACCGTGCTGGTTTCACTGACGACGAAAGAATCAGGCGGAATGTACGGGACGGCTGCAGGCATGACCTATTCCATGGATAATATGGGCCGCATCATCGGTCCCCTTCTATTCACGTGGATATTCACGGTGCAGCCAGACAACGTTTACATTCTGTCAGGGATACTCGCAATATTGTCGATTGGCCTGATCATCTTATTCCGTAAATCCACTAAGAAATTAATAAACGAAAGTCCAGCTACCTCTTAAATGGAGATGCTGGACTTTTTTTCTTATTGAGAGACCGCTTTGACTTTTACCGTTTCTGTGATATCGACTTTTTCCGCAAGCTCTGGATGTGCTTGTTTCATGATCGAAGGTCTTAGCATGTAAAGGACTGCAGCGATCAGGAACGTGCTTGAACCTAGCAATACATATTGTGCTGGGATGATGTCGTAAAGGAATCCGAAGATGACCATTCCAAGGGGCATCAAGGACATTGCCATTGTTTCCAGAATCCCGAATACTCTGCCTCTATATTCCTCATCGATACGTTTTTGCATCAGCACACCAATCGGGGTATTTACGAATACCATCGTGACACCGAACGCAAACATCACGACCAAGTAGAAACTGACCACACCCAAATAAGACAGGGTGACAAGTAAAGGAAATGCGACCGCCGCCATCAGGATGCCCATGACCAGAATCCCGCGCTTGGAAGAGACCAATGGGAATTTCATATCCTTACGCGTGGACAGGTAAATGGACGCGAGAAGCATACCAACGGACAGAGCACCCTCCGTCAATCCGAAGTGAGTGGACTCTACGTTCAATTTCTCGACAAGGATGAATGAAAAACCAATCATGAATGCACCGAAGCAAAAGTTAATGACCAGCGCCACCCAGATAATGACGGTCAATACCCGATGTTGTTTCAAGTATTGGATCCCTGCCTTGATGCTTTGTAACATCGTTTCTTTAGTTTCCCCGGAGTCTTCCTCTGTCTTCTTCGTGAACAGTTTAAAATCCATCGTTGCTTCGAGAACAACTGCAATGGCATAACCCACGATATGGATCACAAGAAATGTCGGCATTGAAACCAGACCGAACAACAAGCCACCTACAGCCGGCCCTCCAATGGTGGCGATGGAAACCGACATTTGATTGAAAGACATGGCTTTTTGAATGCGTTCTTCATCAATCAAGTTCGCGATGGACGAGCTGAATGTCACACCGGAATATAAGGATGTAATCGAAAGAACAGCAGTGGTGATGTAAATGGCTACCAGTGACAAGCCAAAGCTTAAACTGACGGCCAACAACCCTGCCACTGCAATAACGCTCGCAATTTGAGCAAGTATAACAATTTTCTTTTTCGAATATTTATCTGCTGCATACCCCGCAAATGGAGCCATGATTGTTCTTGGAAGAATACTGCAGATCATGTTCATCGCAAAACTTGTGGCCGAACCGGTAATCGACAAGATATAAAAACTGATACCAAACGCATACACACTTGCCCCAAATGTCGAAATCAACTTACTGATTGTAAACGTCCAAAGATGATATGTTGCCTTTTTCAACTTCAAAGTCGCATCCAAAAAATTCCCTCTTTTCAGTTTGTTTAATTTAATTAAACAAATAATAACATGTAGATACTTCCCTTGCAAGCTAAAGTTTAATATAATTAAACTAATTAGAAATGGAGCGATGACAATTGGATACACTCGGACTGCGAATCCGTCAGTTGCGTAAAGAGCAAAAGTTGACGCTCGAAGCATTGGCGGGTACTAAGCTGACCAAAGGCATGTTAAGTTTAATTGAAAACGGCAAAGCTCAACCTTCGATGGAGAGTTTGTCTTATATAGCACAAAGACTTGGGGTGGAATCATCCGAGTTGATGGATGACGTGAGCCACACAGAAAAAAGAAATATATTGGAGAAAGTGGAAAAACTTTATAAGGTGGGTTTCAATGAACTGACGGACGAACATCAGCACATAGTCGACCTGATTCATCCCATCATCGATAAGTTGACTCATGGGTACGTTTCCGCCCGATTGATCGAGATATACAGTAGATGCTCCTACAACTTAAAGCGTGAAGACTGGGAGATCCATTACAACCGGGCATTGCAATTGTATGAACAATTGCATTTATACAACCAAGGTGCCTCCCTTGCCCTTTTCAAAGGGATGATTCAATTCAACAAACATAACTATAGTGAGGCATTGGCTATCATATTGGAAGAACATGCCCGTTTCGATACGCCCACAATCAAACTGGATGCCATGACCACTCTCGACTATATGTACATCGAATCGATATTATATTCTGCTGTTGGAAATTATGAGCAGGCACGGTTGAAAATGCACGAAGCCCTAACTTTTTCAAAAGAAGAACGAATTTTTTACAGAATAGATGATCTGTATCGCCTGGCCGGTTTCCAAGCGATTATCAACGGAAATGAAGAGGATCGAGCGTACTACTTGCTCAAGGTAAGACAGTATGGGGAATTCGCAGAAAACAAATATTCTATTGCAATTGCCGAATTATTGGATGCACATTATTATAATTCGTATGCACATGACTACCAGAACGCGCTGGTTTCGATTGAGAAATTTCTCGAACTGGGAAAAGAAATCGATGCCGAAAAGCCTAATCATGAAGACAATAACCACTATCTCCTCGAAAAAGGAAAATCCCTCTACGGATTAGGAAATGTAGAAGAAGCTTTGAAACTGCTGGAAGCTTATAAAGTACCAAACTACCTCCACCATCCATACGATTTATCGATGTCCTACGAAGTGCATTCCTATCGGGCCCTATGCCATGCACATCTCGGAGATATGGACTCAGCCTTGAAAGAAGCCAAAATCGGGCAGGACTTGATTGCGGAATTGCCGGACACTCCATATAAAACGTTTATCGTCAAAACTTATACTGACATTCAAAAAAGCAGTGACTCTCAATGAGTTCACTGCTTTTCATATTCTCTATAATTAGACAGCCATAAACGGAACTTTTCAAAAGCCTCGTCAAAATCAGGCTGAATGATTGAAATTTGAACCCATTCCCTTTCCTTCAAGTAGGAACTTTGGACATGCAGATCGAATCCGGAAAGCCTGGCATCCTCAGCTAGATGTTTGTTAGTTCGGCTCTTTTTCAACGTAACGATCATCGGATAGCCTAGTGCCGTCAAAAATGATAGTTCCTCGTTTTGTTCAGCAACTAAAAGCTTCCTGTAACGTTCTTCCAACAATTCATATCTCAAGTTGCCGTCATATGCTTTCAATGCGATTTCCAAACTTTCAACGAGTTGGGAAGAGTAAGTATAAGGAATTTTGCCATTCCCGTAACAGCCCAGATCCAGATAAGCTGGGATGGATTCGGATTCTATGATCTCGTGGTTTGAAAACACCATGGCGAGACCTGACATTGTACCAATCGCTTTTCCACTGACTCCGGTCGCCAAGTACACATCATGGAGATCAATCGGAATAGCACCGAACGAGCTCACACAATCCATGCATACATGCATCTTCCGTTCTTTGCATGTGGCAAGCAATTCTTCAGTGCCATTTAACATGCCAGTGGATGTCTCGCCATGCGCCAATAGAATCCAGCCAACACTTCCGGACTCAATGTGTCGTTTCACAACGGAGAACTCGAAAGGCTGTCCCCACTCTGCTTCTAGCGTTTCAAAATCCAGATTCCATCTGCGTGCCTGACTCTCCAGCCTTTGACCGAAAGCACCATTGACCAACACCAGTCCTGTGGTTTGAAGTCTCCTGATTTGTGCCATCATTGCCTCATTGGCAAGGGTCCCGCTGCCAGTCAGTAAATGCACGTGTGCCGCGCCTGCCATTTTCGTCAGTTGGGACTGCACCCGCTTAAGCCGTTCAGTAAATTCAGCGGACCGGTGCGAAATGGGCGAGCGCTGGAGTGCTTTTTTAATTTCCGGTGTCAGTTCATTTGGACCAGGGTAAAACATATGTCTTTTTTGCTGGAAGCGTGCGGCAATCGATCGTTCGTAGCGTTCCTTTGTCAAAAACATCGGGACAAAAGCCGCTTCCTCACTCCCAACCGGTTCGGCGAATGCCTGAAACCCGAGCTGGCCATATAGCTTCAATTCACGAACCGTTCCGGATATGACCGCCGCCGCGTATCCTTTTTCGTAAGCGTAGTCAGCCAATGCACGCGCCAACATGAAGAAGACACGCCCGTTGCGGTGTTCTTTACGGACCGAAAGCAACCGTATTTCACATAACTTGCCGTTCAATGCTTCACGAGGCAATGCATGCTCCACTGGACCGATCTTGCGGTCCAACGAAAATGGCCGCTGGTCGCGAAGCGCAATCATGCCTACCAACTGATGATCTTTCAATACAATCAAATATGTATTCTCATGATGGAAAGCATCCGTACGCTTGCCGCTCGAATGTTGCTCATGTTGCGGGATTTCTTCCACAAACGTTTCGTAGTTAAGTTCAGCGATGGCTTCAAATTCAGATTCATTGCGTGCAATTTTACACCAATACATGAAACACACCCTTCCAGTTTTATTGTTTAGGACGTTTCAACCGATAGTAAGTTCTATCTTCTCACACTATTAAAAAAACGACAGCAAAAAACCCCACCGATACTTAGTGGGATTCCTTGTTCAATTATTGATTTGTACCAGTAACGGGATACACGCATAAACTAGTGACATTCCCCACTTCAATTGAAGAATTCTTGTAATCATGTTTATGGATTTTCTCAACAGCATTGGCTTCTTGATTAAAAAGATCTCCCGCGTTGCCAAAAAACATTTCAGGTCTTACGATTGCAAACATATCCTTGCCTCCCAAGTTGAACGAACCAGTTCATCCACTGTTTTGTTATGTTCACTTTATCAATCGCTTCCCATAAATCATTCAGTCCCGAGGCGTAGTTTAAGGCGGCCGCAAGAGGTGTTTTCGATCCTCTATAAAACAGCCTTGAGACCTAGAAAGTCAAAGGGTTCCAATTTCAAGTACGGAAAGGATTCAACATTTTCTTCTTTGTATGGTTTGGGCTATACTTAAAAGAGATAAAGATAAGAAACGCTCACGAAAGGTGGGAGACTATGGCTGCCAGTTTACTCAGCATCGGAATTTCCGCCATTATCATACTGAATATTTTCCTGGCCATTGCTCTTATATTCCTTGAACGCAGGGATGCCTCTTCTACTTGGGCTTGGTTGTTGGTGTTGTTCTTCATTCCGGTATTTGGGTTCCTCGTGTATTTAATGTTGGGTAGACAATTGCGCAAGAAGCATTTGTTCCGATGGGAAGGCCGCAGCAAGATCGGTATTGATAACCTGATAGATTTTCAAATTGAAGCCATTGAAGATGGCACTTTTGAATTTCGGCTTGATGATGCTTATGACTATAAAGACATGATATATATGCATTTGCGGAACAATCATGCCGTCTTGACGCAAGATAATGCAGTGATAATTTTCAATGATGGAGAAAAAAAGTTTGCGGCTCTTCTGGATGACCTGGAAAATGCGAAAGATCATATCCACATCCAATACTATATTTTCCGGTTGGATGGCCTTGGCAGACGCATTTATGCCGTGCTGCTCAAAAAGGCCCTTCAAGGGGTGAAAGTCCGGTTGCTTTATGATGATATGGGTTCGCGCGGCTTAAGAAAAAAACACTTCAATGAATTGATCAGTCTTGGTGGGGAAGTCGAAGCGTTCTTCCCTTCCATCATGCCGCTAGTGAATCCACGGATGAATTACCGCAATCACCGCAAGATTGTCGTGATTGACGGTCGAGTCGGGTACATCGGCGGGTTTAATGTCGGAGATGAATATTTGGGGCTGGACCGTAAATTCGGTTACTGGCGCGATACACACTTACGGCTCGAAGGAAGTGCCCTTCACCCACTGCAGACCCGTTTTATATTGGACTGGAATCAGGCGTCGAAGGATCAGGATATTGAATACTCCGACCGATACTTCCCTGCCATCCCGATGAAAGGTTCAGTCGGCTTACAAATCGTTTCAAGCGGACCTGATTCCGAATGGGAACAAATTAAGAATGGCTACCTGAAACTGATTACGATGGCCAAAAAGTATATCTATATCCAGACTCCTTATTTCATTCCGGATTCAAGCTTCATGGATACACTCCGCATCGCTTGCCTATCGGGCATCGACGTGCGAATCATGATTCCAAACAAGCCGGACCACATGTTTGTTTACTGGGCGACTTATTCTTATGTCGGCCAGCTCATCAAGGCCGGTGCAAAAGTGTACATTTACCAGAACGGGTTCCTGCATACGAAGATGATCGTCGTGGACGACGAAGCTTCCACTGTCGGCACGGCAAATCTGGATGTACGCAGTTTCAAACTCAATTTTGAGGTGAACGCCTTCATCTATGATCGTGAAACTTCGCATGAATTGGCCGTGCTTTTTGAGCAAGATATGAAGTTGTCAACCGTTCTGACTTGGGAATTATACGAAGAACGAACTCGCTTCATTAAAGCGAAGGAATCCATTGCAAGGCTCATATCACCAATTCTCTGAAACTGATTACAGGGGGATGTCCAGAAAGTCGGGTAGAACCGACTTTCTGTGACATTCCTCTTTTTTGCGTGTTCGAATTGTACAGATTTCGTGAATTCTAGATATCCGCCTGCGAAATGGAGATATCTTCTTTTGAATACTAGATATCCTCTATCGAATGTAGATATAACATACCTAATCATTGATATCATCTCCCGAATGCTAGATATCGCCGACAACTCGTTGTATTCGTTCGAATGACCATATCTACGATATGAACACCTCATAATTTGTGCTATTATGTACGATGTACCAAAATAAGAGGTTCGTGAACTCCCTCTATAAAAAACTAAGGAGAAATGAGAAATGAAACAAGAAAAAGCAGTAGTCGTTTTCAGTGGAGGACAAGACAGTACCACTTGTCTCCTATGGGCTCTGACCCAGTACGAAGAAGTGTACACGGTGACGTTCGATTATGGCCAACGCCACATCGAAGAGATTACTTGTGCTGAGGAAATTGCCAAGGAACTAAATGTTCCCTTCAAAGTCCTAGACATGAAATTGATCAACCAACTTTCCGCAAACGCACTGACAAGAGATGATATTGATGTCACGGAAGGAACGGATGGCGAACTGCCTTCCACTTTTGTCCCTGGTAGAAATCACTTATTCCT
>Ga0209013_10002618_pt1 | contig 16205 bp, 16 predicted proteins | sample Cruoilmetagenom2_FD_187291 | JGI IMG/M metagenome (GOLD analysis project Ga0209013, IMG submission 187291) | Oil polluted marine microbial communities from Coal Oil Point, Santa Barbara, California, USA - Sample 2 (SPAdes) (version 2) | ecosystem: Environmental > Aquatic > Marine > Oil seeps ...
ATGGCTTCTTAAGCTTGCTCCCGAGTTTACGCGAAGGCCCGCCCGAACCCCATCGGAATTAGCCGCAACCGGGGGCTATCTGTGGATAGCAAAGACCCTCGGGGGTTTTGCGGCTGGGCGGTGTATGTTTGAGTGGTTTTCCGCACCGTGCGTGTCTTGCAGGCCCGAACAGGCGTTCCCTCATAAGCTGCAGGGTTGAGCAAAAATCGAACAATGCCTGTAACGTTGCGAGGGTTGCACTCCGGCCCTAAATTCGTGCAAGCCAAGTTCAGCATACGGAGTCATCATGGGCCAAACGCCAACCGGCGCGGCCAGCAAGGCCGATCAATACGGGCTTGGCTCCTACCCCGCCATTATTCGCGTGCCGCTGATTGTCTTGCGATTTTATAAGCTGTGCTCGTTTCGCGCGTGGGCAGCAGCGCCTGCAGGCGGTAGCGCAATCCGTTCGCGCATGCCGAGGCAAGGCTACGTGGAAACGCGGCTCACTCCGCCAGCGGTTCGGGTACCAGCTCGCGATAGGCGCGCCAGCTTGCAAGGCCCAGCCAAGGGAACACGATCGTCAGCGCGAGAAAGCCCGTCGCCGCGGTGGCGAGCGTGAGAACCCCGATGATCACGGCCCAAAGGACCATTGGCCAGAAATTCTCGGTCACGGCGCGGACGCTGGTGGCGATGGCGGCGAAGACACCCGTGTGACGGTCCAGGAGCATCGGCGCTGATACGACCACGCCACAATAGGTGAGGAAGGCGATCAGGCCGCCGGCAACCGTACCTGTCACGAGCATGGTGTTGCCGTCCGTGGTGTTGAGCGCGAACGCGACGAAGTCGTCGACCGTCCGGTGCAGCCGATAGGTGGACAGCCCATAGACGATCTGCGCGATCCGCCCCCATAGCAGGTAGATCATGAGGAGGAACAGGCCGAGATAAGCCAGGTCCAGGCGCACGGCGTTATGGACGTAGAGCATCTGGGCAAGCGTCGGCGTCTGTCCGCGCTCGATCTGCCGCCCCGCCTCGTAGAGCCCCATGGCGATCATGGGAGCGACAAACACGAAGCCGCAAGTGAGCGCCAAGGCCCAGAACTCTGCGTCCGAGGCGACTAGCGCATAGGAAATCGCAAAGCTCACCAGCGCGACTAGAAGGCCATAGGTGAGGCACGGTAGGGGCGCTTTCCAAAGGTCGCGCCAGCCGCCGGCAAGCCACCGGAACGGCGCTTTCATATCGACTGTGGCGACGTCGGGCAATCCTGCTGAGGTGTCCAATTTGTCCTCCCAATATTGGCCGCAGGTTGCGCCAGCGGCATTTTTTGCAATCCGTTCAAATAGAGCGTTTCACAATACGAGACGAAATAAAGTCTTGGGCCTTCTCACCCGTAGCGACCCGAAACGAAATCGAAGCAGTGCACGGTCTTCGGGCGTATAAAAAAATGACCCTAGTGTCGCCGACTCCCATGAGATTGCTCAGGTGAAAGAAGGCAGCCCACTGCGATATCCGCGCGGCTTGCCGCATCTTGGGGATGACGATCACGATTGCGTAGTCCACCCGAAGTTCGTCCACGAGATTTTCGATCAGCGCCGTCGAGCCGGGGTCGAGCGCCGAACGCGGCTCGTTCATAAGGAGCACTTCGGGCTGGTTGGCGATAGCGCGTGCGATACACAGGCGCTGCTGCTGGCCACCCGACAGATCGGTGCCCGGCTCGCGCAAGCGGTCCTTCACCTCGTCCCACATGTCGACGGCGTGGAGGCACTTCTCGACAAGTTCGTTCTTTTCCCGCCGGTTGGTCACGAGGCCTTTGAGCTCGGCGCCATAGAGAATGTTGGTGCGGATCGACCAGGGAAACGGTTTGGGCTTCTGTGATCCAGTTGAAGCGGCCGCGTAATATCGGCCGGTCGAGCTTGGGGCGATAGATGTCCTCGTCATCCAGAATGATCCGTCCCTCCATCCGGACGCTCTCGATGATATCGTTGCTCCGGTTGAGGCAGCGCCGCAGCTTGGTCTTGCCGCAACCGGACGGGCCGATGAGGGCCGTGACCTCGTTGCGGTAGAGGTCGAGCGAGCTGTCTTTCTAGGCATGCTTTTCGCCGTACCAGAAGTTCACGCTCTCGATCGGCATCTTGGCGGGGTGAGCGTCGTTGTGATTGGGCGTCGGACCCAGAAGGGCCAGCAGCTTGGTGGCAGCAGGTTCGAGCATGGCGGCCCCATCCTCGGGAAAAAGTCCGGGTGCGGCATTGCGGCACATCAAGGGCGGGATGTTGTCCCGGGATATTTTGCTGGTTTTCCGCCCTGGTTTCGGGGTTAGGAGGTCTCGGGCTGCCCGCCCGTGCGTGCCGTAATGTCCGCCAGCTTTGGTGTCGGGGCGGCCGACATGGCGTAGTCGGATTTTGTCTTGTTGGGCTTGGTCTTGGCCAGAACGCGCTGCATCTGCTTGGGCAGGTAGGGCTCGGCGCGATTGAGCTGCGCATCGAGCCCATCGTTCCGCCGGCGTAAGAGCCGGGCCCAGGCGGCGATGGTTGGGCTGCTGGCGATCAGCAGCGTCAGTCCGATTACCATCAGGACGGGGCCCGTGGGGATGGGCAGCCAGACCGTTGCAAGCCCGGCGGCCATGCAAACCCCGCCGGTGATTTTGGTGATGAGATTGCTCAGGCCCGAGCCATTCCTGCCGCGCGTCGTTCCTGCCTAATGAGTTCACGTGACAATTCGGTGGCGGAAGCTTGCCCTGTCCGTGTCGCGTCTTGGTCTTAGTTCATGGGCGTGAAGCGTCGGGGAAGACGGCCTTGGCGCCATGAACGAACAGGGCGCGCAGCTTGTCCCAGAAGTTCCCGCCAAGAATGAAAAGCCCAATCAGCAAAAGGAGATCGCCGGAGAGGGCGAACCACAGTTCGTTGCCCGCGTAGAACGGGATCAGGCTTTTGGCATAGGGCGACACAAAGCCGAGGACGAGCGGGACCGTGAAAAAGATGAGCCCGATCCGATACCGGGTGAGGCTCACCTCGGCAGGCGCGCCATAGCTCTTCAAGGCCCCAAATACCTTGCTCTTGACAAAGGTGTAGCCGCTTTTTCCCATGATCGCGGCGGCCGCGACGAGCAAGACCTCGGCGCCCACAAGGATGCCCGCCGAAAGAGAGGCAATCGTCGCGGTTGAGTAGCCCAAGACTCCCACAAGCGGGATGAAGACGAGTGGTCCGATCAGGCTCAACGCGAATAGGGCCGTGCCCGCATAAAACCGGACGCCCGCAACGGGAGCGGTCTCGGTACCGTTTTCCGCCTCAGCCATGTCCCCATTGCCCCCTTTACACGCTAGAGCATAGCACTGCGGCGCCTGCACGACCACGTGTTCACAATTCGTTCCAAACAGTGGATAGTGGTGATGAGTAGGAATCGCGCCGCGCTTTGGCCCGGCTGAAGCCCCACTGTCATTGAAATGAAGTTCTCAGATTCGTTCTTGGATGAGGTCCGTGCCCGGCTCCCCGTGAGCCAGGTCGTGTCGCGCCGCGTGCAGCTCAAGCGGGCAGGGCGTGAATTCAAAGGGCTGTCTCCCTTCAACAAGGAGAAGACCCCGTCCTTCACGGTGAACGATCAGAAGGGCTTTTATCACTGCTTCTCCTCGGGGCAGCATGGCGACATTTTCCGCTTCGTGATGGAAACCGAGGGCTTGAGCTTCCCCGAAGCGGTTGAGCGGCTCGCGGGCGAGGCGGGCGTGCCGATGCCCGCGCCCGATCCCCAATATGAACGCACGGTCAAGGAGCGGCTCGGGCTCATGGACGCGCTCGAAGCCGCCGCCAAGCTGTTCGAGCAGGCCTTGCGGTCGGGCCCCGGCCGTGACGCTCTCGCCTACGCCGAAGGCCGTGGGCTTTCGCGGGATACGATCGCCGAGTTCCGTATCGGCTTCGCGCCGGGCGGGCGCGATACGCTCAAAGCCGCGCTCTTGAAGAAGGGCTTCACCGAGCCGCAGCTCTTGGACGCGGGCCTTGTCATCAAGCCCGACGATGGGCGGGCCACCTATGACCGCTTCCGCAATCGGCTGACGATCCCGATCCTCGATATCAAATCTCGGGTGATCGCCTTTGGCGCCCGCGCGCTGAGCCCCGACGCCCAGCCCAAATATCTGAACTCGCCCGAGACGCGGCTCTTCGACAAGGGCTCCATGGTGTTCAATTTCGCCCGCGCTCGCAGCTCTGCTTTCGACAAGGGCGAGCTGATCGTCACGGAAGGTTATATGGATGTGATCGCGCTCCACCAGGCCGGCTTCAAGAACGCAGTAGCGACTCTCGGCACCGCCTTCACCGCGCGGCAGATGGAGCAGCTCTGGCAGCTCGCGCCCGAGCCCGTGATCTGCTTCGACGGCGACCGGGCAGGCGAGGCGGCGGCGGCGCGGGCCGTGGACCGCATGCTGCCCGTGCTGCGCGAAGGCCATTCCTTCCGCTACGCCTTTCTGCCCCAAGGCCAGGACCCGGACGATCTCGTGCGAGGCGCCGGACCCTCCGCATTCTCGGCCTGTCTCAAGAACGCCATGCCGCTGATCGACATGGTCTGGCTGCGCGAGATGCGCGCCGGTGCCATCGACACGCCCGAGCGGCGCGCGGCGTTCGAGGCCCGGCTAGAGACGCTGCTGACCGAGATCGAGAATGTCCGGGTGCGGGAGCATTATCGCCGCGAGGTCAAGAACCGGCTGTTCGAACTCTGGCGTCCGCAGCCGCGCGAGCGCAAAGCGAGCAGGCCGGGCCAACAGTCAGGCCAACGGAATGGAGCGAAGCCCCTTCGCCACGAGGCGCTGCCGCCACCCACTGCATATGGCTTCGGCGCCATCGTCACCCTGGCGCTCGTGAATCATCCTTGGCTGCTCGACCGGTTCGCCGAGGAGATCGCCAGTGTGGAGGTACCGGACAAGAAGCTGGCCGCATTGCTCGCCGCAGGCTCGCGGGCCATTTTCGACAGCCCCTCGATCTCGCGCGATGCGTTGATCGCCTCCTTGCGGGATGGCCCCCACGGGCCGCTTCTGGACCGGCTGTTCTGGGAAAGCGCGTATACGCGGCTTGCCTTCCTGAAGCCCGAGGCGCTTCGCGACGAGGTGGAGGACCAGTTCACCGATATCCTCTATCGCTGGCGGGCGCTCCCCACGCTCACCCGCGAGATCGCCGAGAACGCGGAAGGCCTCGCCGACATGTCCGAGGCGGACTTCGAGCGTTTCGCCGTCTTGCAGCAGGAGGTGGCGAGTGTAGGTCTCAAGCAAGACACGGACGATGCGGCCATGCGCGATGCCAAGCAGCGCTTTCAGGACACGCTCGCCCGGCTGAAGAAAGCGCCCCTGTCGAAGGGCCGCCGCCGCGAAGGCGGCCGCTAAGCGCTCAAGTAGGCAGAAAGCCGGTAGCGCCCGAAAGAGCCGGCATGCGCGTGAGTTGGTAGGCTAAGACTGCAGTTCCGCCAGGAGCTGTTCGAGTATCGCCATCCCGGCGCCCCAGCCCTTATCCAGACTGGCGATTGCGCCCGCAAAGCACGCAAGCTCGGCATCGGTGGCCTCAAAGGGGGTCCAAACAAGGCGCAGCTTCGTCTGCCCGCCCACTGCCTCGAAGGTCACGACCGTGTGCAGGACGCGCGGCCAATCGGGCATCATTAGATTTGGCGCGGCATTGAACTCTGCATCCGCAGCAGATTGCAGCCAGACCAAGCGGGCGGGGGGGTCGACTTCCTTGTATTCGATACGCTCGAAATTTGACGTGTCGCCCCACTTCATTTCCACGAGCCAGAGCCCGTCCGGTTCTGCGTCGAGTCGGTGAATGATCGTCTCTACGTTGGGGCCGTACCAGCGGGCGACCAGGTTTGGGTCGGTCCAGGTCTTCCACACGAGGTCGCGCGGTGCGTCGAACATCCGTTCGAGCACATAGGTCGGCAAATCATCCATCCTTGGATGTCCTCTCAGTTTCGGTGCGTTTCAGTTCGTCCAACAACGTATCGAGCTGGTCGAAGTTCGTTGCCCAGAACTGTCTGAAGTCTTCAAGCCAACCCACTGCCTCGGCCATGGGGGCAGCTTTGAGGCGCGACGGCCTGCGCTGTCGGTCCACGGCTCGCTCGATCAATCCTGCGCGCTCGAGCACTTTGAGGTGCTTTGAAATCGCCGGCTGGCTCAGGGCGAACGGCGCACACAGTTCGTTCACCGACGCGTCCCCCGCAGCCAGTTGCGAGAGGATCGCGCGGCGGGTGGGGTCCGCGAGCGCCGCGAAAACCGCATCCAGTTCGTTGTGATGCGCAGCCTGTTGCATAACCAGTTAGTTATATTAATGCGGTGGCGGCGTCAACGGAGTGGTGGGGAGACTGAACGAGGACGCCAACGGCCACGTTTTCGCGAGCCGTGAAAAAACCAGCCGGGTGCGCGGTAAGCGCTCTTGACAGGGAGGGCGCCGCTCGCCAAGTCATCTCCATACGTCAGATGTCAGATGCTTGTAAGCGAGCGTTTTTTGCGCCGTGCCCGCGTCATTGAGAAAATACCCGATTTCCGGGTAAAAACCGGGGAATTCCCGGGATTTAGGGTTTCCGGCCGGAAAGTGCCGCTCGCAGATGGCGCAAGCTTAATTGACGATTAAGGATGAGCCCGTTAATCGCTTCTGGTCCGGCTGGAGGGTTGGGCGGAACCAGACACAACTGAAAAGGCTTTAGCCTTCGACAGGTACGGCTGAAGCAGACGAGAGCCGACGCGCATCCCGCGCTTCCCGTCGAGACATTGGCGCCCCCATTTTCGCGCGCGCCACGGAGTGACACGAATGGCCACAAAGACCGCGCAAGCCGAAGAGCAAGAGACCGAGACCCAGTCCCAGGACGGACCGGTCCTCGACATGTCCGACGCAGCCGTCAAGAAACTCATCAAGACGGCGAAGCAACGCGGCTTTGTCACCTATGACGAGTTGAACGAAGTGCTGCCCTCCGAAGAGGTGTCGTCCGAGCAAATCGAGGACACGATGTCGATGCTCTCCGATATGGGCATCAATGTGATCGACTCAGAAGAGGCCGAGGAAGGCGAGAACACGGAAGGCCAGGGCGGCAAAGCGGTCGTCGCGCAGTCCCCAGTGGCCAAGCCCGAGACCACCACGCGCGAGCCTGCCGAGCGCACGGACGATCCCGTCCGCATGTATCTGCGCGAGATGGGTTCGGTGGAGCTTCTGTCCCGCGAAGGCGAAATTGCCATCGCCAAGCGCATCGAGGCGGGCCGCGAAGCTATGATCGCGGGGCTCTGCGAAAGCCCGCTCACCTTCCAGGCTATCATTATCTGGCGCGACGAGCTGAACGAAGGCAAGATTCTGCTCCGCGACATCATCGACCTCGAAGCCACCTATCAGGGCCCCGACGCCAAGCAGGTGCCCTCTCAGCCGCTGCCGGGCGAAGAGCCCGAGGCGGAAGAGGGCAAGGCCGACGGCGCGGAGGACGGCGTGTCCAAGGCCAACGGCAAGGACGACGATGAGGACAAGGACGGCGAGGATGAAGAGGCCTCGAACGAGGACGATGACGACGACGATATGGAGAACTCGCTTTCGCTCGCGGCCATGGAAGCCGAGCTGAAGCCGCAGGTTCTCGAAACCTTCGATCTCGTCGCCAGCAACTACAAGAAGCTCCGCAGGCTCCAGGACCAGCAGGTCGAGAAGGCGCTGAAGAACGAAGACCTCTCTACGAGCCAGCATCGCCGCTACAAGCAGTTGAAGGACGAGATCGTCGTCGAAGTGAAATCCCTCCAGCTCAATGCCAACCGCATCGAGACTCTGGTCGAGACGCTCTACCTCATCAACAAGAAGCTCATGGGCTATGAGGGCCGTCTGCTCCGCCTCGCCGAAGGCTATGGCGTAAAGCGCGAGGACTTCATCTCCGAGTATCAGGGCAACGAGCTCGACCCCAACTGGCTGCGGCGCGTGGGCCGCCTTAAGAAAAAGGGCTGGGCCGATTTCATTCGCGACGAGCGCGGGCTCGTGAAAGAACTGCGGTCGGAGATCCACCAGCTCGCCACCGAGACCGGCCTGCAGATCGCCGAGTTCCGCCGCATCGTCTCCATCGTGCAGAAGGGCGAGCGTGAAGCGCGCCAGGCCAAGAAGGAGATGGTGGAGGCAAACCTGCGCCTTGTGATCTCCATCGCCAAGAAATACACCAATCGCGGCCTGCAATTCCTGGATCTCATCCAGGAAGGCAATATCGGCCTGATGAAGGCCGTCGATAAGTTCGAATACCGCCGCGGCTACAAGTTCTCGACCTATGCCACCTGGTGGATCCGCCAGGCGATCACCCGTTCGATCGCCGACCAGGCGCGCACCATCCGCATCCCCGTGCATATGATCGAGACCATCAACAAGATCGTGCGCACGTCCCGCCAGATGCTCCACGAGATCGGCCGCGAGCCGACACCCGAAGAGCTGGCCGAGAAGCTCGCCATGCCGCTGGAGAAGGTGCGCAAGGTCCTCAAGATCGCCAAGGAGCCCATCAGCCTCGAGACGCCCATTGGCGACGAGGAAGATTCCTATCTCGGCGATTTCATCGAGGACAAGAACGCGGTGCTTCCGATCGACGCCGCGATCCAATCCAATCTGCGCGAGACCACCACGCGCGTTCTGGCCTCACTCACGCCGCGCGAAGAGCGCGTGCTGCGCATGCGCTTTGGCATCGGCATGAACACCGACCACACGCTCGAAGAGGTCGGCCAGCAGTTCAGCGTCACCCGCGAACGCATCCGCCAGATTGAAGCCAAGGCCCTGCGGAAGCTGAAGCATCCGTCACGGTCGCGGAAGCTTCGGTCGTTCCTCGATAATTAGACGCTTCGCGCCTCTTCCTTGGTCCTAGTGTCGCCATGCCCGCCCGCGCTCGTTTGGCAGAGCGGTCGCGCCGTCGACCAAGCGCTCAAGTAGCGCGAAGCGCGGTGGCGCATAAAAGAGGAGCGCGCGCGGGGCCGGACTGGAACTTCTCATCGGGCTGCCGATCTGGATGCTCGCCGCCTTCGTTACCCGCATGTGCGTGGTCTTCCGTGTCGGGCTTCAACTCCTGGTCCGCTGGACTTTCGGCGTCGAGTCGTCGCCTCGAACCAAGAGGTCGCCGGTTTCAAACATGCCGTGGTAGGCGTCGCCTATGCGGTGCTGCTGGCCTTTGTGGTGGTCAGCGTCTGGGAGGATTTCGACAAGACCCAGCAGGACATCCATGCGGAAGCCGGCGGGTCCTAAGGGCGCCGGCGCGCCAAGCTCCCGCCCACCCAAGATTTTGCTGCCCAAGTTTCCGCTACGCGAGCTGAGTCGTTCCTTGATCGTTCGTCTTGAACCGTCGGTCTTGGACGTTCCTGGACAAGCCACCCATCACATCGCATCCTTGAGGCAGAAAGGATCAACGCGATGTTTGAAGATCCGCTCTTTTGGCTGCTGGTCGCCCCGGGCGTACTGCTGGGCCTGTATGCGCAAGCGCGCATCAAGGCGAACGTCACCAAATACGCGCAAGTGCCCACGCCGCGCGGTGTCACGGGTGCGGAAGTCGCCCGCCGCCTGCTCGATGCGCAAGGCCTGCAGGACGTACACGTCGAACCCACCGAGGGCGTGCTCTCCGATCATTACGACCCGCGCACCAAGGTCCTGCGCCTCAGCCAGCAGATCTATTATACGCCGTCCGTCGCCGCCGCCGGCATCGCCGCCCATGAGACGGGCCACGCTCTTCAGGATGCGGAGGATTACTTCCCCATGGAGGCGCGCACCTACATCGTGCCTGTGGTGCAGCTCGCATCCCAAGCCGCACCGTGGGCGTTCGTCGCAGGGCTGATGCTGAACATGAACGCGCTAACCTGGATCGGCGTGATCCTGTTCGGCTCGTCCTTCTTCTTCGCGCTGCTGACATTGCCGGTGGAGTTCGATGCGAGCGCGCGGGCGAAAAAGCTGCTCCTCAACCACGGCATCATCGGCGAAGACCAGATTGAAGGCGTCGACAAGGTGCTGGACGCGGCGGCCTGGACATACGTGGCCGCGGCCGTCTCCGCGGTCGGCGTCTGGCTGTTTTACGTGTTCATGATGCTCGGCCGCGGCCGGAGCGCTTCTGCGTCGTCCCGGTGAGGCCGCTTCGCGGCTCTGCGTGGTCCTGAACGGCACGGCCGAGCCCATCGACGAATTCATCCAGCACATGCGCGCACCGAACGCGCGGCTGCCGGGGAGTAGTGGGACGCTTCGCGTCTCTTGAAGTTCGCAGCCGTTTGGGAGTCGGCAGTTGAGGCATGGCCCTAATGGATTGCCGGAACAAGTCCGGCAATGACGATAGAAAGCAGTGTTTCGGGGCTTCTATTTTGCGCTACCGCGCTTCGCGCTACTTGAGCGCGGTTTGCAAATCCGCTTCCGACACCATCAGGCCGGCGTCGTGGGGGTCGCGGTGGACGTATAGGTCGAGGCTCTGTGCGAGCTGGAGCATGGGCCCGTTCTCTGCGTGGATCGCGCCCCAGATATGGGTGTAGCCCATTTCCTTGGCGGCGGCGAAGACGAGCGCGAGCGCCTTATGGGCGAGGCCGAGCCCTTCCGCCTCGGGGCGGAGCGTCACGGAATATTCGGCGGTTCTGCCATCCTTGGCGCCGGTGATGCGCGCGCCGCCCAAGATCTCGCCTTTGAGCGGCCCTTCGCCCTCCAGCACGATGCATAGGTCGCGCTCCGGGTCCGGCTTGCAGAAGTCCTGCGCCATGTCTTCGGAGAGATGGGGCAGGTGGTGGAGCATGCGGAACCATCTTCCCCGCTCCGTCATGGCGTCGTAGCAGCGCATGAGCCTGCCCGCGTCGGCCTCGTTGATCAGGCGCGCGAGATGGGGGTGGCCGTCCTTGCCGGCGATGGTCACCGCCCGGACGTTGAGCTGGTCCCGCAAGGGGAAGATGGGTGCTGACTGGCCCATGGTGCTGTCGTTTGGCCTGCTTGTTGATCGTTAAGCGTCCGGCCGACCTTGGCGCCTCGTCCCTTTTTCTAGAGCCGCCGATTCGCTCGGCTTTTGCGTAGAGAGGTAGGCTTAGCTTGCGCAAAAGGCATGGCCGGATGGTGAAGTTTTTGGGGCGGGGCAAGCGTCCTTTCGCCTCACGCCCTCAGGGCGCCACGCGCCCGCGCTCAAGTAGGCCGAAGGCCGGTAGCGCAAACAAAAATGTGAGACGCCGCCCCGATGCGGCCACGGCGATGCGTGATAAAGTCCGTATCATGAGCGATGCGATGATTCACGACCCTGCAGGAAGCCCGCAACCTGCGCCCGGCGCGCTGGATACGGACGCTTGCGTGTCCGGTCAGATTGCCGATGCGATCATCGCCTCGGGGCTGACGGACCGGCCTGTCGCCGACTTGATCCAGACGGTCATGGGGCGGCTGGTGGCGGCGGGCGTGCCCTTGTCGCGGATGATGGTAGGCTTTCGCATTCTGCATCCGCTCTTCGACGGCATGACCATCGCCTGGACGGACGAGCACGGCGTGGAGGTCGAGTACTTCCAGGCCCTGTCCGAGGACAATCCGGATTTCACGATGAGCCCGTTCTACTGGATGATCAAAGAGAACGTGCAGGAGCTGCCCTTGCGGCTCGATCGGGATGCGCAGGTCGACACGTTCCCGCTGCTGCAGCGCCTGCGTGACGAAGGCTTCATCGGCTACTACGCCCGCGTGGTCTCCTTCGGGGAGGGGCGGATGGAGGTCGGCACCACCGATGGGCTGGCGCTGTCCTGGTCGACCAAATCGCCGTCGGGGTTCTCGGCGCGCGATATCTCCATCATGCAGCAGATCCTGGCGCCGCTGTCTTTGGCGCTGCGGGTGATGATCAAGGACCAGATCACCAAGAACACGCTCAATGCGTTTCATGGACCGCTGGTCGGCGAGCGCATCCTGTCCGGCACGATCAAGCGCGGCGATGGCGAGCGGCTTGCCGCCGCGCTGTGGTACAGCGATTTGCGGAACTCGACAGGGCTGGCGGACTCGCTCTCGGTGGAAGGCTTCCTCGAACTGCTGAATGTCTATTTCGATTGCGCGGCGGGCGCCGTCATCGAGGAGGGCGGTCAGGTCCTCGATATCGTGGGCGACGCCATCCTCGCCTTCTTCCCCGCCAATACGGCCGGCGAAGAGGCGGCCGCCACCTCGGCCTTGCAGGCGGCGCTCAAGGCGCAGGAGCGGTTGGCCGCGGCCAAGGCGGAGGCCTGCAAATGCGCCGTAAAGATCAATTTCGGCGTCGGCGTGCATTTCGGCGACGTGGTGTTCGGCAATGCGGGCACGCGCGAGCGCTTGAAATTCGGCGTTATCGGCCGGGCCGTCAACGAGGTCGCCCGGACCCAGGACATGTCGAAGCTGCTGGGCCAGCCCATCGTGGCGACGGACCAGGTGGTGCGGCTGGCGAGCCCGGAGTCCGGCCTGCGGCTGAACGATATGGGCCTGCACGATTTGCGGGGAATCCCCACGGCGAAGCGGCTCTGGGCGCTGCGGCAAAATGCCGAGATTGCGCCCGCTAACGGCCAGTAAGCGCGGCGATTTTCGCCAGGTTGTCAAATTCCGCGGGTAGAAAATCGCAGATTCACGCGGTTGTTGCGTTGCAACACTTCGGCACTTGCTCTATATCCACAGGCAAGAGCGATAGGCCCACGATCGGGTCTGCTTGGGATGCATATAGGAATCTTGGGGCGAACACGTGTTCCTGACCATGTTGAAGGCCAAGCTGCACCGGGCCACGGTGACCGGCGCCGATATGCATTACGAAGGCTCGATCGGGATCGATCGGGACTTGCTGGATGCGTCCGGCATCCTGCCCCATGAGCAGGTCGACGTGCTGAATATCAACACGGGCGCGCGCTTCACCACCTATGCCATTGAGGCGCCGCGCGGCTCATCCGAAATCGCCGTGAACGGCGCCGCGGCCCGTCTCGTCCAGAAGGGCGACAAGGTCATCATCGTCGCCTATTGCCAGATCCCGGCTGAAGAGGCGCGCAACTACCACCCGACCGTGGTGTTGCTGGGCGAGGGCAACGAGATCGTCTCGACGTCTTAAGCCGCCGCGGCTTTAAGCGCCTACAATCCAAATGGATAAGTGTCGTCGGGCCCATGGGGATGGGCTTGCGGCTTAGCCGTGACCGCCTCGGTCTGCGTGAACCAGATCCACGCATCGAACTGCTTCGAGAGTTCGGCTTGGAAATAGTGTGACAGCAGTTCCGTCTCCGGCCGGTAGATAACCCCGATAGCCCGTTCCAGCATGGGTTCGGCAAGCGCCTCGCGGACGCTGTCCTTCTGCTCCGGGCCCACCTCCAGAAAAAACGCGTCGATTCCAGCGTCACGCGCGCGGCCCTCATACGAGTCGTTGCGGGCAGGCCGCACACGCTTGATCTCCATGGGCTCGTCCCAGTTAGAGGCGGCGGCAACAGTGCCCCAATCGGTACCGAAACCGATCAACGTGCAATCGTCGCCGAAACGCGCGCGGGCCAACTGGCCGATATTCAATTCGCCGCGGACTTGGCCCATTTCGGTGAACTCCGCATCGCCGATATGGGAATTATGAGCCCAGACCACGGCCTTGGAGTCCGGGCCGCGATGCTCCAGCACGCGCTCCAGCGTATCGAACATGTGCTGATCGCGCATGTTCCACGAACGCGCGCTGCCGTAATACATCATGCGATAATATTGCTCGGCCGCCACCACGATGCGAGCATTTTGCTCCGCGTTGAAGAAGGCATTGCCGTCCCGGGCAAGGTAACCGAGACGTTGCTTCAAGAGATCGACCAGCGTGTCGGTTACGGGCTTCTCGCATACGGCATAGCCGCGCGAGAGAGCCATCCGGCCGTAGCGCGCCGGGTCCGACCGGAACGGTGCAAGGCAGCCATAGCGTTCGCGTGCGACGCGCGCCGTGTGGGGATCGACGTCGTCGAGATAGCCGAGCACGGCGCCAATCGATGTCGCCAGACTGTAGACATCGAGCCCGTAAAAGCCCGCGCGCCGGTCCGGGTCGGAGATAGTCTCGTTGATTGCCTTCAGCCGTCTGAGGAAATCGTTGACCTGTTCGTTCCGCCACATCCAGGCGGGGAAGCGCGTAAAGGCCCCGGCCGGAACTTCGGGCCTGGGTAGGTCCCGTACGAAGGAGTCGTAGACCGATGCATCGGGCCAATCCGCCTCCACCGCAACGACATTGAAGCCGTGTCGCGCAACAAGCATCTCCGTGATCCGCGCGCGCGCGTCGTAAAACTCGGCGGTGCCATGCGTCGCCTCACCGAGAAGCACGACCCGGTGATGAGCGAAGCGCTCCGTGAGTGCGGTGAGTTCTGTGAGGTCGCCAAACGGCTCGGCGGCGCTGGCCATCACGTGACTCAGGCTCGTGCGCAGACCGTCGGCCCGCGTTGAGGGGATCTGCAGGCCATTGGCAAAGCCCGACGTTTCGGCGTCGACGCTGGTCTCCGCCTTCGCCTGCTCCGGGACGCCCCAGCCCTCTTCTCCAATCAGCGGCACGAAGGTCACGCCGCCATGATCCTCTTGCTCGAATGTGTCCTCGCCCGTGCGGCGTACGCGCACCAAGGTTTGCTGCACGTCTCGGCCTATGGGAATGACGAGGCGCCCGCCGATTGCGAGCTGCTGTTTCAAGGCCTCTGGAACCTTCGGGCCGCCCGCCGACACGACAATGGCGTCGAAGGGCGCCTCATCGGGCCATCCCTTGGTGCCGTCGCCACATATGATTTCCAAATTGTAGTAGCCGAGCCGCGCTTCTCGTTCCCGTGCCAGGTTTGCGAGTTCCTCATGGCGCTCGATCGCATAGACGGACGAGGCGATACGGCTCATGACGGCGGCGGCGTAACCGGAGCCTGCACCCACCTCAAGCACGATGTCCCCGGGATGCATCTCGGCCAGCTCGATCATTCGGGCGACGATATAGGGCTGCGAAATGGTTTGCCCGGCCGCGATGGGCAGCGGCGAGTCCTCATAGGCAAACTCGGCAAGGGGCTCTGATATGAAGGCTTCGCGCGGGACCTGCGCCATCGCCGCGAGCACGTGGGCGTCCACGATTCCACGGGCCTCAAGATGGCGGGTGACCATCAAGGCACGATCGTGGGCATGGATATCTTTCTCGCCCGGCGATCTTCCGAGAGCGGACATCATAGGAAGATAGACTACACGAATCCGCGGGACCCGGCCTTGATTTTGATCAGGGAGAGGCCGCGAGCGCTGGGCGCCTCAGAAGAGAGGACAGGTCCAAGTCGGCCCTATCTCAGCTCCCACGTGACCCGAATTTTGGCTTCCACCGACAGCGTACCGCCCTCGACCGGGACGGGGCTTGCTTCGGCCATCATGGGCGCAGCCCGCCCCCTGTAGGGTCGCGGGGTGAAGCCGCCGTCCTCGGCGATGGTCCTGACAGGGCCGAGTTCGACGCCGGCCGCGTCCGCATAGAGCTTGGCATTGTCGATGGCGTTCCGCATGGCGAGCTTCCGGGCCTCGTCCTTCAGCTTCTCGGGCTTCGCGATGCCAAAGCTGATAGAGCCGATCTGGTTTGCGCCGGCCGTCACCACCTTGTCCAACACGTCACCAAGTTTCTTGGTATCGCGCACGATGATGTGGACCTTGTTGCTGACCCGGTAGCCTGTGATGAACGCGGCCTGCCCATTTTTTTTCTGCTCGTAGACCGGCGAGACGTTGAAGTCCGTCGTCTGGATGTCCTTCGGCTCGATACCGGCCTCTTTCAGCGTGCCGACGACCTCGGTCATTGCGTCCGTGTTCTTCGACAGCGCGTCTTGCGCGGTTTGGCCTTCTGAGGTCACGCCGGTCGTAATGCTGGCCATGTCGGGCGCAGCCTTCACCATACCAGAGGCCGATAGCGAGATGGACCGTTTGGCAGGCGCCGCTGTGGCCGACAGGGGAGCGGAAGCCGCCAGAATGGCGAGCGCAGGTACGACGATCCTAAGAGAGGCGGCGAGGGTCATAGGGATCTCCGGACTTTTCGGGTTGGTTCTCGAATTTGGGCCTTATAAAGAATCTGCTATGAGGCGGAATTGTGAGATGGGGCAGAAAGCTCTAAAAGGCGAGGCTCCGTCATCCGCGACTCGTTTGCTGCGGATTGTCACTTCTGGATTATCATCCGGCATTCGCGCATTGGGGGCCCGTAGCTCAATTGGTTAGAGCCGACGGCTCATAACCGTCTGGTTGGAGGTTCGAGCCCTCCCGGGCCCACCATCCCTAAGCGCTCGGCGGGGCTGCCCTCGCCGGTGAGGCGGCGCAATCGACTGTGAGGTCGAAGTCCTC
>Ga0209013_10002619_pt1 | contig 16194 bp, 15 predicted proteins | sample Cruoilmetagenom2_FD_187291 | JGI IMG/M metagenome (GOLD analysis project Ga0209013, IMG submission 187291) | Oil polluted marine microbial communities from Coal Oil Point, Santa Barbara, California, USA - Sample 2 (SPAdes) (version 2) | ecosystem: Environmental > Aquatic > Marine > Oil seeps ...
CCGGTGGTTCAGCCAACGCCTGGCCACATGTCAAAGATATCTTTCAATCGATCGCGGCTAAGGTTGACGGCGATGTGCCCTGCTGTGAATGGGTCGGATCTGACGGGGCTGGCCACTACGTGAAGATGGTCCACAACGGGATCGAATACGGGGATATGCAGCTGATCTCGGAATCCTATCATTTACTGAAATCCCTGCTAAATCTTGATAACCAGGAAATGAACCGGGTATTCGAGGAATGGAATCAAGGTAAATTGGATTCCTACCTGATCGAGATCACCCGCGACATTCTGGGCTACCAGGATGAAAACGGTGAATACACCCTGGATCAGATCCTCGATTCTGCTGGTCAAAAGGGCACCGGTAAATGGACCGCTGTCTCTTCCCTGGAAATGGGGGTGCCCCTGACTTTGATCAGCGAGGCAGTCAATTCAAGATTTTTATCCTCCCTCAAAGACGAACGGGGAATTGCCTCTAAAGTTTTAGCAGGTCCTGGTTTCTCATTTGAAGGTGATCAAAAAGCGTTCATCCAGGACATCCATGATGCGCTTTATGCTTCCAAGATCATATCCTATGCCCAGGGATATATGTTAATGAAAGCCGCCGCGTCAGAATATGATTGGGATCTCAATTACGGCGGGATAGCTTTATTATGGAGGGGTGGTTGTATTATCCGCTCAGCATTCCTGAGAGAGATCAACCAGGCATATGACAAGAATCCTCAACTAGCAAATATACTACTGGACGATTATTTCAAAGCTGAGATCGACCAGGCCCAGGCCGGCTGGCGGCGCGTGATCGCCAAGGCTGTAGAAGCAGGAATTCCGACTCCGGCCATGTCCAGCGCCCTGGCATTTTATGACGGCTACCGCTCAGAACGACTGCCCGCCAACCTGCTACAAGCCCAGCGGGACTTCTTTGGCGCCCATACCTACGAACGCCTGGACAAACCCCGAGGCGAGGTCTTCCACACCGATTGGACCGGTGAGGGTGGTGATGTCACTTCCAGCACCTACGACGCCTAAAAAAGGAAATCATGGATCCGAAAGCTAAAAACTACCTTGATAACTTCTTGTCATCACTACCAGCTGAAGATCCTCTTCGGAAAGCCGTGGCTGACTCCTATTATTTCTGCAGTGATGAAGATAGCGCGAATCACCTCGCTTCTCTGGTTGTCCAGGGTGAAAAACGTGCTACAGCAAGTTTGCTGTGGAGCTATGAATCCGATAATGATCCTCTACCGGAAGTTGGACAGCTCAGTGTGATCACAAATTGGAAGGGGGAACCGCAGTGCATTGTTGAAGTCACAGAAATTGAGATCAAACCTTATAACGAGGTCACAGCAGAGTTTGCCTTTATCGAAGGCGAGGGAGACAAATCTTTGGAGTACTGGCGCAAAGTGCATTGGGAGTTTTTCAGCATGGAATGTGAGGAAATTGGCAAACAGCCAACCGAGGAAATGTTGATAATTCTTGAACAATTCACAGTGGTCTGGAAGGGATAGACCCAGCATGGTGCTGAGATCTACCCCTGATTAATAAAATGAAAATCTCTTTGAGGATACTGGGAACGGTTCCTGAAAATTTATTCTCCCATTAACAATGAAAACAGTTCTTCCTTAATTTCTGTAACTGTATCTGTCTGGATCCTTTCCAGGGAATATTCCAGCATCAAACTCAACTTACCGGAGCAGGTAACTGCTCCCGCCAGGATATTGACGAAGGTCAGGGGATAAGCCCCGCCTGGATTCATGATCAAGCGTTCCAATTCCAGCTCACCGTATTTCCGGGGGAAATCCATCCGGCCCAGATTGGTGACTGCGGTCCCGATCAGAACATTCTCGAAGGAATCCATTTTTTCCCTTTGGATCATTGAACTGATCACATCTTCCCTCTGACCAAAGGAATTGAGCTTATCAGCCCGCGGTGATGAGGTATCTACCAACCCGCCAATCATTTTGAAGCTCAAGGATTCCAAAATTCCCGGATCAAGATAACTCCAAACCAGAGGATCTTTAAAGAGGTTTTTGTTTGTATAAAGAGGCTGGACCTTTTTATTGAACTTCCGCACATCTTCCCAAAATCCTAGTTTTGGGCTGTACTTGAATTTCGGGCTGACAGCCCCCACAAAAAAGCCCATACTTTCCCCAGCTGGCTGAGCGAGACGATCCCTCAGACTGCCGGCGATGGTGATGTCGGCATGGTAGGGCTGCAAACCCTGGACACTGATCTGGGCTGCTGCCAGGCCAACAGCCAGGGCCGAATTCACGGTAACCCCTTCCGTCTTGCATCGCTCAACCAGGGTTGTTGTTTGCTCTTCGGTAAACTCCACCAGGGTCATCCGGTGATTGAAGTTAGACCAATATGCTTCTGTTAAGGCCTGGTATTCTTCCTGTCCAAAATGGACCTTTTCCTCGCGCCATTTTTTGTTGATCCTTTCTATAAAATAGTTCACCAATCCGTTCATTTTTACGCCGGGAGGAAGGTTATCCCGATCGATCGGTTTCGGATCAGGGAGGATTTCCAATTCGATGGATGGATCTCCCAGGACGGTTAATATATCCCGGGCCAGATATGCCAAGGAAAGACCATCGCAGATCATGTGATGGCAGAAGATCATCAGTTCTGATACTTGAGATGACTGGACCAGCAGGAAGCGGATAGCTGGCCGAACCTCAAAATCAAAGGGGATCAGGCTCTGCTGATGAATGACCTCCATCCAGCCCTGATCGTCCTCCCGGGGTATGATCTCGATCGGAATGGCTTCAACGTCCTGTGATGTGAACCAGGGATCCCCACTTTCATCAAACTCAATCTTCAGCCGAAGATTGGTATGCCGAGTCTGGAGCTTTCTGACAGCAATCTGAAGCATATCTTCCGAGACAAAACCTCTGATCCGGGCCGTCATGGTCACGATCGAATAAGGGGCATGGAGAAACATGCCCTCCAGGGGGGATATTCTTCTCCGGTAAATAGGTTCAGTTGTAATATTTGTCATCGTATTTTCCTTTAGTTTGCTAAAGCTCCTTGTTCCAGCCCCTTAAAAATCAAATCCAGACCTTGATTCAGCATCTCCAAGGGGGTTCCATTAGGCCTTGCTGTGAGGATCACTGAGCTGAGGACCGAGAGCAGGATCTTTACTGCAATGCCGGGATCAACTGGGCGAAAACTACCATCCTTGATACCGTCCTCGATCAGCCTGATCAGCAGATCCTGGTATGCCTGCCTTTTGCCCTCATGCAGGGCCTGCACATCCAGCGGGAGGCGCTGGAACTCAAAACTCAATTTAAAGATAAAAGCTTTGTCTCGCAGCAGCACGTCCAGGTGCATTTCCAGGATGCGGGTTAATCGCTCGGTTGGATTACCAGCCTCAGCTTCGATCTCTTCCGCCCGGGACCGCACTTCCCCCAAGGGTTCATCCAACAGCAAAAGGATGATCTCTTCTTTACTGGAGAAATAATCATAAATGGTTGATTTCCCCATGCCAAGTTTGTGGGCGATCTGGGACACAGATGTCTCGTTGTATCCCTGCTGGAAAATCAACTCAGCCGCCGCATGAGCGATTGCCAGGCGCTTTTCAAGCAGGAAATCGTCGGTAAGGGGTATTCCTTTGGGCATTATATCTCCTATAGCGACCGATGGTCGCTATTAAATATACCATAATCCCTCTGGGTGGCAAGCCTGAGAAACTATGGCTTATTAGAAAAGGAATAAGATAAGAAAAATGGGATTACAGGTTATCCTGGAAGAACTTCACCGTTCTGAGCATCGCTTGGTCAAACCAGGGGGAAATCAGGTTATGACCTCCACCATCATAGGTGAAGAATTCGTAACTTTTACCACTATCCAGAAGGGCACCTGCCAACCCATAGGAATAATTGATATTTACCACAGGATCATCTTCGGCATGATGAAGTTGAATTGGACTGGTAAGATACTCGATATTTTCTGTAAGAGAGACGGCCTGCCAGAACAGCTGCTCAGTGTCCGGCCAGCCGTAGATCTCAAAGATCGCTCGGGTTCCCCTAAGATGTTCATCCTGCTCAAGTTCTCCCGGTACCGCCGGGGGACGATAGGTATGGTCATTGATCCCATAGGTCAAGAAATCCTCATAGCTATAGACCGCTCCAGCCCAGATCACCCCTGCCTTGATCTCCGGTTCTACCAGCATAGCCCTCAGCACCAAGTTGCCGGCCATACTGTGTCCCCACATTCCAATGCCCTGGGGATCGATATAGTCCATTTCCTGGAGACTTTTTAGAGCTGTAATCGCGTCGATAGTGTAACCCGATGAGAAATATGATCCCACGGGATCACCTTCAGAATTGCCATGACCTCTGTAATCGATCTTAAAGACCACAAAACCATTCCGGGCCAGGTAATCGACATAGGCCTGGTAGCGTTCTGTGGTTTGATAAACTTCGGGGGGAATATAGCCGTGGTTAAAAACGATAGCTTTAAAACCACCTTCCGGCGGTTCAGCGAAAGGCATGGTCAACAGGCCGTAAATCTTGTTGCCTTCCGAGATATAGCTGACGAGATGGCGGGCGTAGTTGTAGCCCGACGAGAGCCTCTCATGAAAAACGAATTCGCTACTATTGATCTCAAGCTCTCGGAGATATTTGACCGTCAGTTCCTGCCCGATCTCAAAGACGATTTCCGTGGGGGCGGGTGTTGGGGTGCTGGAGGGCAAGGGAGTCGCTGAAGAGGTCGGATCTGGTTCAATCGCAGGGGTGTCCTCAATTTCGGGTAGGGATATTTCCGTAATTGTTGCGGTTTTGTTGAACGATGCAGAACCAGGGAAACTGCAGCCAGCGGTGACCAGGATCAACAAGAGGATTAGAACATAATATATGAACCTTTTCATATTATTTCCTCCTCTTTAATTTTCTTTGTGATATTTCCATTTTTAAGAAATCTGGAACCGGTAACTATAAGAATGAGAAAGTACAGTATATAGGCTACCACTTCTGTCAAAGAAGGATTTCCATTGTAGCCAAAAAGAGCTTTCAGCAACTCACCTGTTGGGGATTTTTCATCGATGATATGGTTGATATCCCAGAGATGTTCAATAACTGGAGGTATGAAGCCCACTTCGTTGAACTCATGCACGCCATGAGCTACCAACCCCGCTGCAAAGAGAACCAGGATAATACTGGTGACCTGAAAGAAACGGGAAATATTCAATCGGATCAAGCTTTTGAATAATAAAATTGCCACAAACGATACTGCGGCCAAACCCAGGCTGGCTCCTAACAGCACCTCCCGTCCATCAGTATCCAATGATACAGCAACCAGGAAAAAGGCCAATTCGATACCTTCACGGATCACGGCGATAAAAGCCAAGGAAAATAGCGCCAACTGGTTTTGATCGGATACCACTTCTTTAACATTGGCAGCCAATCTTTCATTTATTCCCCGTGATTGGGTTCTCATCCACAGGATCACCCAGGTTAATAACCCAGCAGCCAGGAGTATGGTAATTCCTTCAAAGATCTCCTCATTTCTACCCTCGAAAGACGCTCCCAATACGTTAAATAAATATCCCGCAGCTCCACTGACAATAATCGCCAAACCTGCCCCAAACCAGATCAATAGCTGGTATTCTGTGTGGCCCAGTTTTTTCAGAGTCCCCAGAAGCAGCCCAATTATTAATGCAGCTTCCAATCCTTCGCGCAGTGCCAGAACAAGACTGGCGACCATATGCTCTCCTCATCATTTCTAATAAAAATCGCTTGGGGTTGAGATACTAAACCCCTGATATTTATATGATATTTTTGATATTAATAACACATAATTCCCAAATGGGTAAGTCATCCCGCGACCGAGCAAGACATAAATCAGATACTGGGATAAAATTCGATGATAATCATCCCCTTAGATACCTGGAGAATCGATGCCCGAAAAACATAAATCAGCCCTATCTTTCCTGGACCGCTACTTAACTCTGTGGATATTCCTGGCGATGGCTGTTGGAGTAGGAATCGGATTTCTCTTCCCCTCTGGAGTGGAAAATATTAATTCCGCGGTTTCGATTGGCACGACCAATATCCCCATCGCCATTGGCCTGATCCTGATGATGTACCCACCCTTAGCTAAGGTCCATTATGACGAACTGGGTGATGTTTTCCGGAATTGGAAGGTTTTGGGAATTTCCCTACTCCAGAACTGGCTCATCGGGCCGATCCTGATGTTCGCCCTGGCTATCATCTTCCTGCGTGGTTACCCGGAGTATATGACTGGATTAATCCTGATAGGCCTGGCCCGCTGTATCGCCATGGTGATCGTCTGGAACGAACTGGCCGATGGAGATAACGAATACGCAGCCGGTCTAGTGGCATTCAACAGCATCTTCCAAGTGCTCTTCTATAGTGTTTATGCTTACGTATTCATCACTGTGCTTCCAACTTGGTTCGGTTTGACTGGGAGCATCGTTGAAATCACGATCGGCGAAATTGCCAAAAGTGTTTTTATATACCTGGGCATTCCCTTCCTGGCTGGGTTTTTTACCCGTTTTATTCTGATCAAAACCAAAGGCAAGGATTGGTACTATCAAAAATTTGTGCCGAAGATCAGTCCTCTGACCTTGATCGCTCTCTTATTCACGATCGTGGTTATGTTCTCCCTCAAGGGAGAGCTGATCGTGACCATCCCACTGGATGTGGTCCGCATCGCCATTCCACTGTTGATCTACTTCGTGATCATGTTCCTGGTTTCGTTCTGGATGGGCAAATCAGTCGGGGCAGATTATTCAAAGACAACTACTCTGGCCTTTACAGCTGCCAGCAACAATTTTGAGCTGGCCATCGCCGTGGCTATAGCGGTTTTTGGCATCAACTCCGGCGCGGCCTTTGCGGCCGTGATCGGTCCTCTGATCGAGGTCCCGGTGATGATCGGGCTGGTGAACGTGGCTTATTGGTTACAACGCAGATTCTTCAACAAACCAGCCATATGAAAAAACCCTTCTCAATCCTGAACCTAACCGATTCATTTCGGGCCATGAGCCACCGCAATTTCAGGCTCTTTTTCTGGGGGCAGCTGATCTCCGTGATCGGGGTCTGGATGCAATCCACCGCTCAGCAGTGGCTGGTTTACCGTATCACTGATTCACAAACCAGCCTTGGGTTGGTGACCTTTATCAGTTTTTTGCCAGTCCTGATCCTGTCCCTTTTTATGGGTGTGATTGTCGATAAATTCCCGCGCCGCAAGATCCTTCTCATCACCCAGAGCTGGTATATGCTGGGAGCTTTTATCTTGGCGGCTCTTACCTGGTCAGGACTGATTCAATACTGGCAGATTCTTGTTTTATCATTCATGTTGGGCATCGGCAGCGCTCTGGACATGCCCGCCCGGCAGGCTTTTGTGACAGAGATGGTAGATGATGATAAAAACGACCTCCTGAATGCAATCAGCCTGAACTCTGTGATCTTTAACGTCGCCCGCATCATTGGTCCGGCCATTGGTGGACTGATCGTCGCTGCCCTTGGTGAAGCGCCCACCTTTGCCATTAATGGTTTATCCTACCTGGCAGTGATCGCTGCCTTGTTATTAATGAAATTAAAACCACCCCATTTATCAGAATCCATCGACTCCAATCTGAATCAAATGCGGGAAGGATTTAAGTATCTTGCCGGCGAAAGGAATATCATGGGTTTAGTGACCATGGTTGCTGTATACAGCTTTGTGGGGTTTGGATCGCTCACCCTCGTACCAGTTTTTGCCAAGGATATCCTGGAAATCGGCGTAACCGGGTTTGGACAGATGCTTTCCTGGCAGGGAGCAGGCGCTCTGCTGGGTGGCGCTCTCCTGATCTTTTTCGGTGACCAATTCCATAAAGGCAAACTGCTCTTTTTCAGTCGGGTTTTGATTGGTCCAACCATCCTGGGAATATCTCTCTCCCGGACACCCTGGGTAAGCATGGCCTTAATGACTGTGATGGGATATTCCCTGATCACCCAGCTGGTGATAACCAACACCCTGATCCAAACCATCGTTCCTGACGATCTAAGGGGGCGGGTGATGAGCACCTATACCTGGGCTTTGAGTGGTTTTTATCCACTCGGTTCACTGTTAATGGGTTTCCTAGGAGACCAAATTGGCGCCCCAACTGCAGCTGTGATCTCGGGTGCTGGGTGCATATTGATCGTTGCACTCAACCAGAGATTATTCCCGAGCATCCATAAATTGAATTAACAAATCCCAAAGAAAATATTCAGAGATAAACCAGAAAGAAGGGACCCAAAAAATGAATAAAGAGCAACTAAAGATCACCTTCCCGATCGGCTTCCATTCATTTCATAAAGATCAGGCTTTTAACTTTCAATTGAATCGCTGGTATTCATTGGGCTATGGCAGGCTTGAAGATCTAGAAACGGCCGGGGCCCAGATCAATAATCCTGAAACCTGGAAAACAACCATGCTGGCCCAGGCTGAAAAAGCGGTTTCTGAAAGTCGCTTCCTCAATGCTGCGTATTATTTTCGGGCAGCCGAATTTTTCCTGGCTCAAAACGATCCAGACAAAATCCCTATCCATCAAAATTTCATCCGTTATTTTAATGAGGTCTTTGGGAATGACGGCCATACTCTAATAGAAACACCTTACGGTTCATCTACCATCCCAACAATAGTTAAACCGTCTGTCGCGGAAGTGGAAAAAGGAACCATCATTTTACATGGCGGATATGATTCTTATAAAGAAGAATTATATCCATTGGTCCAGCATTTCTCAGAACAGGGTTACAAGGTGATCACTTTTGAATGTCCCTGGATGAAGCTACCCCAGGATGACGAGTATCCCGGGTTAGATTTCAGATGGGAAAAGATCATCAAAGCGGTTTTAGACCATCTATCCCTGGATGATGTAACCCTGATAGGCATCTCCATGGGAGGTTGGCTCAGTCTCAGGGCCGCAGCCTTTGAACCCAGGATCAAGCAAGTCATCGCGTCCAGCGTATCCTTTGATGTGAATCAATATGTCAATCCACTTGCCCAAAAGATCGCTAGTTTATTCTTTACAAAATTCAGAAAATTCACTAACCAGTCCATGATCAATAAAATGAAAAAGGACATTCGTTACAACTGGTTTGTAAATCACTTAATGTATGTCACAAACCACGATGTGCCGATTGAAGCTTTTGATATCCTTCTGCAGTTCAATGAACACAATTTGCATTCAGAGAAAGTAGTCCAGGACGTATTGATCCTAACTGGAAAAGAAGATCATATGATCCCCTTAAAAATGCATGGACTCCAAGTCAAAGCGCTGGTAAATGCAAAATCCGTCACAGATAAAATTTTTAGCCGGGAAGACCAGGCCCAGAATCACTGCCAGGTTGGCAATCTGGGTTTAGCGCTTAATATAATGGAAAATTGGATCCAGGATAAAAAAACCAAAAATGGGCCTGGAGGGGATAAAATCCCCGGGCACCCTCAGGATAGTTAATGATTAAAGATAAGGCTGTTTCTGTCATCAATGATCTAGCATCTTCAGAAGAACCTTGCATTCGATATAAGATCAGGGCGAATGTACTGGATGAGAATACCGAATCAAGCTCGATGCGCGAGCTTCAATCACAGATTAAGAACTCTCCCCAAATCCTGAGTTTGATGAAGGATCAAGATCCGGAAAACCGGGAGTTGACTATTCACAAGATCTACAAAAAATGGACGGGGGCTCATTGGCTTTTGTCAATCCTGGCTGATCTCAATTACCCCCTGGAGGACGAGAATCTAAAGCCTATCCTAGACCGGGTGTTGGACGGCTGGCTATCGCCTGCCTTCACCAATCAGATCCATTTTGACAAAACACCTCCTTATCACAAAATCAAAGAAGCTGTCCCTATCGTTAAGGGACGGGCTAGGCGCTGTGCTTCACAACAGGGAAATGCTCTTTATTCATCCCTGAAATTGGGATTTATAGATGAGCGCTGCCTCCAGCTGGCAGAGTTGTTGATCAACTGGCAGTGGCCGGATGGCGGCTGGAACTGCGATAAAAAGGCTGAAGCGATCCATTCGTCATTTTGGGAAAGCTTGCTCCCTTTGCGCGGTTTGGCGATTTACAGCCAGATCACTGGAGATAAAAAAGCTAGATCCGCCATTGTAAGCGCAGCAGAGCTATTTCTCCAGCGCCACTTATTCAAGCGGCTTATCGATGGCAGCGTGATGAATAAACAATTCATCCACCTGCGCTACCCGAATTATTGGCGCTATAACATCTTAATTGGGCTGTTGGTCATGTCAGAAGCTGGATTCCTAGAGGATCCCCGCTGCGATGAGGCCCTAGATTTACTGGAATCCAAGCAGCTTCCGGATGGAGGTTGGCCTGCAGAGGACCGCTTCTATCAAACCACAATAAAAGATGTCAGCGGCTATTCCCAGGTAAACTGGGGCGGGGTCAGCAAACGCAAAATGAATCCCTGGGTCACCTGTGATGCCTTGACGGTCCTGCACAGGGCGGGAAGGATCTAGTTTGCATGGCGAATCCCTTGTCTGTTTCTGAAGTTAAGAAATTGATTAAAAAAGCGGAAGGCTCATTCCGCCATCAGGAATGCACGACTTGCGAGTGTTACCTGGGTTATGTGACCCAACTGAAAATCGATTCGGAGCCAGAAGCCAGACAGTACTTAAAAGAATATCAACCTGATCGCGACCAAATCCATTCCTGCCTGGGTTGTGATCCCTGTTCGCCGGGGATTCTTTACGCAAATTATCTCCGAAAAAGATCCACCAAATTGAAGTAAGATACTAAATATCAAATAAGGTATTAATCCAGAGCTACCCCTGGAGCTGATATGAATTACCTCTCTCTTCTCCTCGCACTGCTGCCCATAATCCTGATCCTGGTCCTGCTGGTTTGGCGACGGACAGCGGCCGATATCGCCGGCCTGGCGGGCTGGATATGCTCTTTGTTGATCGTCTGGCTTTATTTCAAAACCCCCCTTTCCAATACATTGTTGATCAGCCTCTCAGGCGTGATTGCCTCCCTGCCGATCACGATCATGGTAGGCACATCGCTGTTGCAGATCACGATCATGAAAGAAACTGGCGCTATCGACCGGGTGGTGGCTTTTATCAAGACCATCGCGCCTGGCAACCAGGTAGCCCAGATCCTGATCCTCAATATCGGCTTTGGCACCCTGCTGGCTGCTTTGGGCGCCACCCCTGTATCGATCCTGCCTCCCATTATGATCGCCCTGGGTTACTCCTCCTTTGTGGCCATCGCCCTACCCTCCCTGGGTTACGACGCCCTCTGCACCTACGCTCTCTTGGGCATCCCGGTGGTGGTGTTTTCCAATTTTGTGGGATTGCCGGTCCAGGATGTCGGGGGGTATTTCGCTCGTTTTATGCCAGTCATCAGCACCTGCATCGCCCTGGCCATGCTCTGGTTAGCAGGTGGCTGGAAATTGCTCTGGAGGGGTTTAATCCCAACCATTCTGTCCGGAATAACTGCAGGGTTTATCGCCATTGGCATGAATGCCCTGGGGTTGGTAACTATAACAGGAATTGCGGCGGGGTTAGGTGTGGTAGTTGTGATGTTAGTTTATTTAAAACTAACCGGCCATACAATACAAGGGAGGGACCAGCTTACCGGGTCTGATCTGGCAGCAGAAGAGAAATTCTCTCTGCCAGCCGCCATCTCTCCCTGGATCATTCTCACGGTATTTGCTCTGCTGCTGAATGCACCTTTCCTACCCTTTTACGAATTCACATTCAGCCGCTTGAGCATGCCGATTGAGATCATCCCCGGCTCCCCGGAAAAGATCCGCCTCTTCTGGCAGGCCTACTTCTGGATCCTGGTCAGCACCGGCCTGGCATTCCCATTCCTGAAAGTGAATAAAACTATTCTGAAAGGATCAGTGAGAAAATGGCTCAAACGGGCTCCCCGCCCCATGTTGGCATCGGCCATCTTTTTTGCGATTGCGTTTCTGATCAACCATTCAGGCAAAAACGCAGATTGGGTTTTACTAGAAGCATCTAATAATATGGTTTATGTAATCGCGGATGCAACCAGCAACCTATTTGGGCGATTTTATCCCGGAGTTGCCCCTTTTCTGGGTCTGCTTTCCGGCTTTATCAGCGGCTCTGAAACCTCAGCTATTGCCATGCTAACCGGGATCCATCTGAGCACTGCTGAGAAGATCGGCGCATCCGGACTGCTGATTGCCGCTGCAAGTGGGATTGGGGGGGGATTGGCCAGCGTTATCTCTCCCGCCAAACTTCAGAACGCCGCCGCCAGCATCGACAGGATCGGAGAAGAGAGTCAGGTGATCCGTGTAACTGTAGTGATTTCCTTGATCATCACAACCATTGCCGCAGTGATGACAATACTGTGGGCTTAAAGTAAAAAATAGGGGATAGTCCTTGAAACAAAAAGGGATTGAGTCCTTGAGAAGGACTCAATCCCTTCCAAAAACCTATTTTCCTGCAACAGCAAGCCTGCCAGGATGCCTGATCCACCAAAATGCGATTACAAGTGGAATAACCGCAAAGGCTGCTCCTACAAATCCCATAATCTGGAATCCGACCGCGGCGAATACAAATCCACTTCCCAGACTGCCAACAGCAGATGCTGCCCCAACAAACAAGTCATTAACACCCTGCATACGGGATCCCTCGTTAGGTGAAAGCTGATCCGTTAGAAGCGTGGATCCTCCCACATAACATAAATTCCATCCCAACCCCAACAGGAAAAGTGATACAGCGAGAGGCAGCACATCCGGCGACAATCCCGCGCTCAACCCTGCCAAAATTAAGATTACAGCCCCCAACATAATTACAATCTCCCTTCCCAGACGGTCCGTCAGACCACCTGAAATGACCGAGAAAGCAAACATGCCAAAAGTATGGGCAGAGATCACTAAGGATATACTGCTTAGCGGATGAGTCAATGCTTTCATATGTAAACCAGTGATGACCATGATCATCACCATTACCGCCTGCCCGATGACCATGGAGGTAATCGCCACAAACACACCAGGCTGTTTTAAGATTTTCTTGATTGGTCGGGGTGGTTTAGTGACTGTGTCGGTTGACTGATCTGTTCGGGCTAATTCCTTAGCGATCTCCGAAGGATCTGGCCGCAGCCAGAAAAATATGATCGCCGAGGCGATAGTGAATAAGATCAACGCCGCCCCATATGGTCCAACCAATTCATCTAATCCAGCTCTGTTTGCCAAAACACCTACAGGGCCAACGAGAAGAGGTCCGGCGATCGATCCAACAGTTCCACCCAGAACCACGGTCGCGATGGCTTTCCCGCGTGTCTCTTCAGGATTAACCTCAGCAGCTGCAAACCGTCCCAATTGCATGGCTGAATTTGCTAAACCGAACAAAGCCATACCAAACAAATACAGGATATATAAACTCTTCCAAATTGCCAGGCCTGAAAACAAGCCTCCAAATATCCCCAGGATTAAGCCAATTCCCAGGCTATTTCTGCGGCCAAACTTCTCGATTAGGAATCCCCAGGAATAGGCGCCCAGGGCAGCTGATAATAACTGGACTGTTATTGGCAATCCAGCCATGGCAATCATGCCGCTCAACTCCGCTCCTACTATGGAATTGACCGTGCCCGTAGTGATCATGGCTGCTGAAACCACGCTCTGAGATAGGAATAAAGTTAAAGTGATTTTTCGCCGGACACCTTTGAAACTATTCAAAATAACACACTCCTTGAAACTAATATAATTGTGGCAGGATGTGTAGTTTCATGAACACCAATATCATGTGTAACATAGGGGATGATGTGTGAGGACAGAGGGATTATTCTACCATAATGGATTTTAGCGGATTTTCTTTTCCGTTTTATCAAATTAATCTACTTGATAATCCGCAGTCAGATGATGAACCTTTGGGCTTAAACAAATAAGGGGCTGAGTCCTTAAGAAGGACTCAGCCCCACCTTCCTGCCTATGATAATGTTCTATTTTTCACCCAGGCCCTGAATTCTACCTATTCCACTGATCTCTGGTGTCACTGAGGGATCCCCATAATATTTCACATCCCCTGCGCCGCTAATGGTCACATCAAGATAGTCTGCTACCCATACATCTGCGCCACCAGCTCCGCTGATGATCACATCAGCTTTCTGGCTTTCCAAATCAAAGGCCCGATAACGTCCAAGCCCGCTCAACCTGACTGTCTGAGAAACCACTTTTCCGGTCAGATCCACATCCCCAGCTCCACTCACCAAAACAGATAAATGATCAACATTAAGATCGTCAACCGACACCTGTCCCGCACCGCTGAAGGTAATATCCAGCTGATCTGATTTCAGTTTCCCGGCTTCAATATCGGCCGCACCAGACACTGTGATCGCCTGTAAGTCTATTACACTGATCCGGAAGATGAATCCACCAGTCGGATCAAGGGCAGTCCGGCCACTGCCAGAACTGAATACCACATTATCTTCAAAACCGATCTCCAGGGTATCTTCATTAACTTCGGTTTTGATGTATTCCATCAGGTTATCGTCGGTTTCAACGCTGAGGGATTCCGAATTTCCCTGGGTGAGGATGATCCTTCCAGCTCCTTCTATCAGGATCTTGTCAAAACCGCTGACTTTGCGGTCTTCAACAATAATATCTCCCGACCCCTTGACCATGCGCGGTTGGAACGGCACCGCACAAGCTGCTGTGACAGCAGTAATTACGAGAACAACTAAGAACAATTTGGTTAATGTACGCATTATTTTCTCTCCATAATGATCAAGCAGTCAATATTTGTGATTTTTGACTGCCTTTTCATTTTTCTACTAACAACAATATACGTAAGTTTCTAAAAATCCTCTCAAAAAGCGTTATGATTGGGTGTATGAATAATAAAACGAGTATCCCGAAAATTGTCTCAATTATTGCCATTGCCCTGGGAAGTCTGGATCTCTTACGGGGATTCATGCACACTATCCTGATCCGTTATGCAGCCACAAATATTGCTGGGCTTGATTTATCTACCTCTCAGGCTGGAGACCTGCTTTTATTAATGGGATCCTTTGGAATATCCAACTATATCAGCGGCCTAGCATTAATACTAATGGGCTGGAAATCCAGGGAATTGGCCTGGATAATGCTTGGGGTGATCCCCGCTGCCTACCTGGTCGGTGGTCTTGCCATCCAATTTTACAGTGCGGATTTTGCCATTTCCCAATCAGCCTGGGGTGGCAAATCCATGATGATGGTCTATATGGCTATCTGCTTTCTGACTTTCCTTTATGGTTTCTGGAAGAAAAGAACATGACCCAAACATTTGAATATATCAATACCAATGGCATTCGGCTGCATACTATTTTGGCTGGCCCCCAGGATGGCAAACCTGTTTTCCTGTTGCATGGATTTCCGGAAGCCTGGTTTGGTTGGGAAAAACAGATCGAACCACTCGTGCAGGCCGAATTCAGGGTCATCGTGCCCGACCAGCGCGGTTATAACCTGAGCGATAAACCTACAGGTATTGATCAATATAAAATGGGGGTCCTGGTAGACGATATCCTGGGATTGGCAGATCAGCTGGGTTATGAGATGTTTTACCTGGCCGGACATGATTTTGGCGCCATTGTAAGCTGGAGTCTGGCCTTGCGGGCACCTGAAAGAATTAAACGGATGGTTATCGCCAATGTGCCCCATCCTGCAGTCTTTCGCAGTTATCTTAAAACCCATCCTGCTCAGATGCTGAAAAGTTGGTATGCCATGTTTTTCCAGATTCCCGGGCTGCCGGAGCGCTTTGTGAAAGGGGGGAACTGGAAATTTCTGATCAGAGCCCTACCTGGATACTGGGAAGAGGAAAACTATAATCGCTACAGGAAAGCCTGGAGCCAACCTGGCGCTATAACCAGCATGATCAATTGGTACCGGGCAACCTTTGGAGGACCAAGGTCTATCCAGGTGAATAATACAGTACATGTACCCACTCTGATCATCTGGGGCAAGGGTGACCCACACCTCAGCCACCAGATGGCGCCATTAAGCCTGGAGTACTGCAAGGATGGAAAGCTGATCTATTTTGAGGATGCCACTCATTGGGTCCAGCATGACAAGAGCGCCGAAGTCAGCCAATTATTGATCGATCATTTTGAGGATATATAAGTTTATGGCAATCGAACCCACCAGTGTTCAGCGTGACCATATGCTCTCTTTTGAAAAATCAAAGTTAACCCTGGTCCAATTTTTGACTTTTAAAGATATTGAGTTTTCTCAGGATTATT
>Ga0209013_10002620_pt1 | contig 16193 bp, 10 predicted proteins | sample Cruoilmetagenom2_FD_187291 | JGI IMG/M metagenome (GOLD analysis project Ga0209013, IMG submission 187291) | Oil polluted marine microbial communities from Coal Oil Point, Santa Barbara, California, USA - Sample 2 (SPAdes) (version 2) | ecosystem: Environmental > Aquatic > Marine > Oil seeps ...
CCGCCGGGCGGATAGCTCAGTTGGTTAGAGCGCCTCTCTTACACAGAGGAGGTCGTAGGTTCGAGTCCTATTCCGCCCACTCTCAGACCCCCAGGGATGGGGGTTTTTACATATAATAAATCAATCTGGTCTTCGCTTGACGATTAAAATAAAGAGCATCCCTCTATCAAGATGGGTATGATGGGAATAAAGGGGAAGGTGTGTTATGGTGGACCAGACAATAATAGGAGTACAATATTAATAGCCGAGAGACAGGTAATTTCGCCTGCAGAAAATTTTTCGGTTTTTTGCAGCTTAATCTTGAATCTATTATTTGTTTCTCAATGCTCACAGCCGACAGGTAGAGGCGGTGTACCCAGAAAGTACCAGGCAGTGAATCATTGAATCTGGACAAGGCTGTGGTATCAAGTTCGTATAGCGAGCAAGGGATATGAACCAGACCTTAGACGAGCAAATCAAGCACTTGCGGCAGACCATCACCGATATGGAAGCTCAGCGACCGGCGCTAGGCGATGAAGTTGTGGATGCTACTTTGGCGCCCCTGCAGCATAAGCTTGATGACCTCGTTGCTCTACTACATGCACAAGAGGCGCGCACACCCACCCAGCCGACCTTACAGCGCAAATTAGTCACCCTGTTGTTCATGGACATTGTTGGCTCAACCGCCATCGCCCAGGATATGGACCCCGAGGATGTGCGCGAGGTCTTCGATATCGCCCTTAAACGACTGGCTCAACCGGTTGAGGCGAACGGCGGGCATGTGACGCGCTTCATGGGCGACGGCTTCCTGGCGGTGTTTGGTGCACCCCTGGCGCGCGAGGACGACCCAGAGCAGGCGATCCGCGCCGGTTTGGGGATCATCGCAGCCGCACAAGAACTGGCACCCGAACTGGAAGCGGATTGAGGCATCCCTGATTTCCAGGTACGGGTGGGGATCAACACCGGCCTGGTGGCGCTGGGCGGATTGACCGAGGCTGAGGACACCCTAATGGGGGCGGCGGTCAACCTGGCAGCACGCCTGGAGAGCGCCGCACCACCGGGTGGGCTGCTTATTTCACACGATACATACCGGCACGTGCGCGGCCTGTTCGATGTGGAACCGCAGGACCCAGTGCAGGCGAAAGGCTTCGATGAACCGGTGCAGGTCTACCGGGTACTGCGCCTCAAACCGCGCGCATTCCGCACCTACACGCGCGGCGTGGAGGGCGTGGAAACGCGCATGGTCGGGCGGGAGTCAGAGTTGAAATACCTGCAGGACGCCTTGTTGACTGCTATCGAGGAGGGCGAGGGGCAGGTAATCACCATCAGTGGGGAGGCCGGGGTGGGCAAATCGCGCCTGCTTTACGAGTTCCAGAACTGGATCGAGCTGCTGCCTCCACCTGCTGTGCGCTTCTTTGAGGGGCGCGGGCGGCAGGACGCACAGGGACTGCCATACGGGTTGCTGCGTAACCTGTTCGAATTCCGCTTCCAAATTCAGGAGGATGAGAGTGCAGATGCAGCTCGCCAGAAGCTTGTTGGTGGTCTGATGGAAGTGTTTGAGTCAATTGAGGATGGCGAAATGCGCGCCCACATCCTAGGACAGCTGCTGGGCTTCGATTTCAACACCAGTCCACACTTGAAGGGTGTCCTAAATGATCCCGAACAGCTTCGCAACCGCGGCCGGGCGTACCTGGGCGAGTATTTCGAAGGACTTAGTGCTCAGGGACCGGTGATAGTCTATCTGGAGGATATCCACTGGGCGGATGACAGCTCGCTGGATGCGCTCAACTGGATGGGGGAGCGACTGGCCCGGCAGGACCTGCTGGTGGTGTGTGCGGCGCGCCCTATCCTGTTCGAGCGCCGCCCCTTCTGGGGCGAAGGACTCGCCTACCACAAGCGACTGGAATTAGGACCGCTCTCCAGGCGTGAGAGCCGCCAGCTCGTGGCGGAGGTATTAAAGCTGGCTGATCGTTTGCCCATTGAGCTGCGCGATCTGGTAGTGGAAGGCGCCGAGGGAAACCCCTTCTACCTCGAAGAGTTGATCAAGATGCTGGTCGAAGATGGGGTGATCGTTAAGGAAGAAGAGGTCTGGCATCTCCACCCCGAGAGGATGGCAGAGGTCGATGTACCGCCCACACTGGCGGGTGTGCTGCAGGCGCGCCTGGACGGTCTGACCATCGAGGAGCGCACCGTCTTGCAGCAGGCCTCCGTCGTCGGGCGTCAGTTCTGGGACCGCGTGGTGGCTCACATCCAGGTTTCCGGAGGTGGCAGCCCGCAGCTCGTCCCCGAATCACTCGACTCGTTGCGCAGTTGGGAGCTGATCTACCGCCGAGAAGGATCGACCTTTGCAGACAGCAGGGAATTCATCTTCAAGCACGATATCTTGCGGGAGGTGACCTACGAATCCGTGCTCAAGCGCCTACGGCGCGTGTACCATGGATTTGTGGCGGATTGGCTGATCGCCCAGGATGCCAAACGTGCTGGTGAGTACAGCGGCTTGATTGCAGAGCACCTGCTGCAGGCGGGCAGGAATGAGCAGGCCGTCCGATACTATCTCCAGTCGGGTGAAACTGCATTGGATACGTATGCCAATATTGAGGCAGAGGCTGGCTTCCGCAAAGCGTTGGAGCTGTCCCCCAGCAAAGCCCAGCTTGCAGTATGCCTGGCTGGATTGGGAGAGGCGCTGAGTCGGCAGGGAAAGGTAGACGATGCGATCGAGATTCTGCGCCAGGCGATCGATATTTACTATGTTATGGGAGAGCATGATCAGGTAGCACGTCTATACGCTCGCTTAGCACAGGTGCTTTTTAGTGAAGATTATCAAAAAGCCTGGGATGCATGCCAGGAGGGGCTGGCGCGGCTGGAGGGTGCGCCTGATGGTCCTGGGATGGCGCATTTGCTGGCGGAGGCCGGCAGAACTGCTGCGTTTCGGGTGAGACCGGCAGAGGAGATCATCGGATTGTGTCAGCGAGCGATCGAGATGGCAACGAATGTAGGTGACTTAGAAGTAGGAGCAGATGCGTTGATTACGCTTGCTATCCTGGAGATGTTTAACAATAATCTACAGAAAGCCAAAAAAATCCTGGAGGAAGTTGTTGAATTGGCAGAGTCAAACGGGCTGCTGAGAATCGCCCAAAGGGCACATGGTAATCTAGCCCATATCCTCGCAAATTTATTGGATCATTCTGGTTCAATAGATCATACTATGCGAGCGATTGAGTACGGAAAAAAGATTAGTAAGAACTATTTGTATCAAACATTCAATCTCATCCAAAGCTATATTATGATAGGTAAATTGAACGAAGCAGAGACATATATGACTACGTCAATTCCGCAAATCCACGCAGCAGCGATATCAGAAAAAGAGTTCTTCACTCTATTGAGTCGTGGGCGTATCCTGTATGCCAGGGGCGATTGGGATAGAGCATTGGAGTATCAGCAACAATGTCTTGATTTAATAAGCCAAGGGGGGAGCGTTCAGGTAATCGCGAATCGAAATTTTGAGTTAGCTATTAACATCACGGAGTTAAACCGCTTTGGATTTCAGGGAAATCTATCTGAAGCTGAAACAGCCTTAAGAGAAAACCTTGAGCTCAACTTCAGGACATTTGAATCGTGCTGTCTTCTTAGTATTATATTTGCCCGGCAGGGACGCTTTCAGGATGCCCATGATTGGCTTGACCAGGCTGATAAAACAGCTAATAAAGGTGGTGATTATTTCGATAACGTGTCGCAATCAAGTGCTGAATTTGAACTTGCTTTCGCCGAAGCGCGCTGGGGTGAAGCGGTCCCAGTCTGTGAATCATATGTTGATATCCTCAAGAATAGCGGTTACCGCTGGGGATGGGCGCGGCGGTTGATCGACCTGGGCGATGCGCTGATCGGTCGTAATCAACCCGGCGACAGGGAACGAGCGGAGGAGGCTTACCGCCAGTCCCTGGATATGTTCACCGAGATGGGCGCACCAGGGTATTGCGAGGTTCTCGAGGCTCGTCTGAAGGATCTCGAACCGTAGATTTAACAATTCAATGCCCGAATTGTGACATCAATCCAATTTAGATTCAATAATACCCGTCCCAGACTTAGCACCGGGTAGTGGGAAAGCAATGGTATTCCTTCCTAGAAGTGGACGCGCCATACTTGTAGAATATCTTTCCACAAAATGTATATATCATTGTGATGATGTAACCAATTGTTATCTATCAAAATAAGTCGTAACAAGGGTTTTCTTTTCTCCCTTTTGATAAAATAAAACCCATCACAATATCCACCCGATCTTCCAAAGAAAAAATACAATTGAACCAGGAACATGTGAATTTAGTGATTAATAGAAGGGTAATCATGGAAATACCCTGGTAGAATAACATCCGAACTGAGAATATAGCATCATTACATGAAAGGTTAGGAAATGAAGCCAGGAAAAAAAATCTTACTCATATTTAGTGTAGTTATCTATTCATGTGGTGTCATCCTAGGAATGGCAATTACTGGATTAACTATGTGGGGGGATTTAGAAGCCTCCCTGTATGATTCCTTTATTAGTTATGAAGGTCGGCAGCGATTATCATGTCCGGTGATGATAAGTTCTTCTGAGACTGGAACGGTAAGCACTACAACAAAAAATCCCTCTGATAAAACGATTAAATCAAGAGTCGTTCTACGTACCACCGAAGGATTTATTTCGATGATGAGGGAGGAGCGCGATTTCCGTGATCTCGCGCCAGGAGAAAGCTATGATCTCGAATGGATGGTCAGCCCAGAGGATGCTGTGTACGGAGGTCTCCTCATCCTTGTCAAAGTCAGGACAGATTTGACTTATCCCCTGACGGATCGTCAAGCATCGTGTGGAATAATAGTAGTAAATAGTCAAGGATTTTCCGGGGTTCAGATTTTTGTTATTGCGGTTGTAGCCAGTCTTGCATTCATGGCTTTGGGAATAACAATATGGGGAGTTAAGAACCAACCATTAATAGGCAAACCCAACAAGGTATTTCGGCCCATGCTGGCATTAGCAATAGTGATCTTTATTGGGATGCTCAGCGGCCTGTTCGGTTGGTGGGTCGTCGGCGCGGTTATATTTATTGTTGGCATACTTTTGATAGGTGCGATCATTGCATATTTCATCAATCTATAAATAACTGCAGAAATCAAAAAACATGACACACCCCAAACATTAAATTTAGGGTGTGTCATGTTTACTTTGGATTTAGCCGTTTTATTTTTGCGGCTGAAAATAGCGAATATCCAATACCGAACCTACTTCCTCTTCTGCAGGCACAAAAATCGCCTCTACCTTCATCCCAAGTTTCACGCCTGGTGGATCCATCTCCCTCAAGCGATGTACCAAACCGCCACCGACCAATTTTTTTGCCGCACCCAATAGGGTTAACGGTTTGAGTATCGTTAAAGCTACCTTCTCGGAAGGCACTTTTATTTTTTTATAAACGGAATCTATGTGCTTGTTAAAGTTCGTTTAAGGTCTTTTTGGGTGGTAATTTCGTGTGCTATAATTTCTCGCTCAATAATTAATTCCATGACATGATAGGAGGATGTAATGAACTTCGAGTTAAATTTAAAAGGCTCAATAGGGAAAATTCTGCTTGTATCTATATTCGTACTAATTATTGCCACGATTGGGTGTTCTGCCGAAGGTGGTGCTTCCGCTGGATTTAACGCAAACGACAGCGGCTATGATGAATGGTCCGGAGTCCCAGTATTTACAACCGACCCTGCCGGCGATGTCCCTAATCCGGATGAGGATATCCTGGAGGTTAAAGTTGCCAACTCGCCTGCGGATGGTGGGACCAAGGAAGTATACTTCCTCATGAAAGTTACAGGTAATCCGGCGCTGCAAGGACAATACAAGGCGTCTATCGTCTCCATCGATTGCGATGGCAATGGAGTAGATCAAGAGCCGCACGATCGATTAGTGGTATATGTGCCGTCGGAGGATCAATATTATATAATGCGTGGTGACCAGAGTGAAGGTTTCACCGGGAATGCAAAGGACGGACAAGTTGTCGGGGAATTCATAGAATGGAAAGTGTCCTTAAGCGATTTGCCACCTGATGAAAAAGATTCAGGTCAGTGCACAGGAAACGTCAAGCTTCTCTTCGCCACTGCGGATGTTACGCAATATTTCACTTCAACACCGGGTGAAACCCAGTCGAAAGCGATCATTATCGATGATGCAGGATCTCTGAAGGATTGGAATATCCCCTGATAGCTCTATTTTAAAAACAGAGTAATAAATTAATAACCTCCTATGGGTATCAAACTCACAGGAGGTTTGTGTATTTAAGCACTTGACCATGATTTGTCTAAGGTCTACAATGTATAAAACTTTACCTTCCTGGAGATTTTGATGACCGATTTCCTGTTTCGTGGTTCATTAGCAGATTTAGATCCTGACGTATCTGAGTTGATCCAATTCGAAGCTGAGCGTCAAGCCCGAAAAATAATCCTGATACCTAGTGAAAGTCAAGCTCCATCAGCTGTCAGGGAAGCGATAGGCTCTGAGTTCCAAAACGTATATGCAGAGGGATATCCGGATGAGAAAACTAGATCCCTGGTTGAAGATGAAATTCTCGACTACGATGCCCGTTTGGCTGAATACCGGCGATATTCTGATCCTCGATATTATAAGGGTGTAGAGTATGCCGATATTGCGGAGGCGCTCGCGCGACGCCGTTGCGCAAAAGCTTTCGCGGCAAATGGAGTAAATGCGGATGACATTTATGTCAACGTTCAGGCTTTGTCTGGCTCACCCGCAAATAATGCCGTATATCATGCGCTTGTGCAGCCTGGGGATACGATCATGGGGATGAACTTGCTTCATGGTGGACATCTTTCCCATGGTTCATCAGTGCACCGATCGGGTAAGAACTACAATGTTATACATTATGGAGTTGACCCTGATACCGAATTGATTAACTACGACGAGATCGCAAGGCTTGCAGAACAGCATAAACCTAAATTTATTATTGCCGGATTCTCATCTTATCCATGGACATTCGATTGGGAGAAATTCCAATCCATTGCTCGTGCTGTGGGCGCATATTTGTTTGCGGATATTGCTCATGTCGCAGGTTTAGTGGCAACTGGGCTGTTCCCTTCTCCCGTTGGCATTGCGGATGTGGTTACATTTACTACCCACAAGACTCTGTGTGGACCACGCGGCGCCTGTATATTAACTACAAACCGACTCTTAGCCAGGAAAATTGACAGGGCCGTTTTCCCGGGCGAGCAGGGTGGACCTCATGTGAATAATTTTGTTGCCATGGCTACTGCATTTAAGCTTGTCCAAACCGATCAGTTTACTCAGCTACAACATCAAGTTGTCCAGAATGCAGTGACAATCGCCTCTCGGTTGGAGGAGCGTGGATTCAGAATTCCTTATGGCGGAACTGACACACACCTGGTAAATTTAGATTGCAGTTCAGTGATTAGTCAAGATGGAACGACCCTCTCAGGCGACCAGGCCGCCCGGATACTGGATATTGCAGGATTGGTGGTAAATCGGAATACAATCCCTGGGGATAAATCTGCGGTAGACCCGTCAGGAATTCGCATGGGAACACCCTGGGTCACTCAGCGTGGATTTAAAGAAGAGCAGATAAAACAGATTGGTGATATCATCGCAGATGTTCTGCTGTCCACTAAACCGTATGTGATAAAGGGGCGCCGTAGGGATAGACGACGAGCTAAAATTGATTTTGTGAAACTTGAAGACGCAAAAGTGAGGAGCCGGGATCTTGCACGGGGAGCAGGTGTTGATTTTGAGCCCGATTACCATGGATATCCACACTTTTATTACATCGATGATAAAACTGATGATGATACGGTGACCTTCGCAATTGGAGGAGAACGCGTACAATCTTTCCTGAATTTTGCATCGTCAAATGACGTGGAAGCTCTTGAAGCGGGGCAGAACCAGGCGACCACGATGCACACGCCTATGGGAAATGTTGATGGAAGCTTAGCGCGTGCTGAAGAGGATGGTTTTCTGCTGAGCGTGCCTGGTAAAAGATCTGGTGTTGTGGCTGCATGGCTGCGCGATCTATCCGATGGTTACATTGAATTTGACAAAGATAAGCTAAAGAAATTACCAGGACCGATATGGATAAAGAAATCTTTACGGGAAGCGACATATGCAGAGGGGGACTCAATAGGAAAACAAAAACCTTACTTCATTGGAATGTCCGTTGCAAATGGAATTCCTATTCCCGAATTCAATTGGGATGAAAATGAAGCAGATATCAGAAGTACTCCGATATACGGAACGCATAAAGAATTAGGGGCTAAGCTAATCCCGTTTGCTGGTTGGGAGATGCCCGTTTGGTATACATCAGTAGTAGATGAACATCTTGCTGTCAGGCAGGCAGCAGGATTATTTGATGTTTCTCATATGGGGGTCTACCAATTAGAGGGACCCGATGCATCTGTATTTTTGGATTGTGTTGTTGGTAACGATGTGAGTGGATTGGATGTTGGCGAGTCTTGTTATACACACTTCTTAGATCCAGAAGGCTCTGTGATCGATGATTTATTAGTATACCGCCGCAATGTGGAGAAATTTCTAGTGGTTGTTAACGCGTCCAACGATGAAAAAGATTGGGCATGGTTAAATGCGGTCAAAAATGGGGAAGTGCGGGTTAGTAAAACTAAACCATGGACGCGTGTGTATGGTCGTAATGTGATTCTGCGCAACTTGCGCGAAACAAGGGCAGGGGATGATATGCGGGTCGATATTGCGCTGCAGGGCCCGCGTTCCCGAGAGATATTATTGTCGATGGGATTCGATGCAGTAACACGCAATCGGATCATGAGGCTTAAACGAACCCAATTGTGCGATGCAACTATCGGGGATTATGACCTGATCGTTTCTCGCACCGGGTATACCGGGGAAAAAATGGCTTTCGAACTGTTTGTTCACCCCGACCTGGCAGAAAGTTTATTCAAGAGACTGCTTGATGTCGGTGATGAATTCGGATTGAAACCGATCGGTTTAGGGGCAAGGGACTCTTTACGCACAGAAGCTGGATTGCCGCTGTATGGGCTCGAGATGGGGGGTGAGGAAGACCTGGGTGTTGGAGATGCTGGTTTTGGATCGTATGTTAAGACGTATAAACCTTGGTTCATTGGGCGGGAGGCATTTTTAACTCAAGAGGCATCTCGTACGGGAGTTGTGGTTCGCTACCGTTTTAACGAGAAGGGTGTTCGTATGGCTCATTATAAAGATCCTGTGATGGATAAGCGTGGGCGAGTGGTTGGTTTCGTGACCAGCTGTGCGATTGATATGGAAGGTTTCCTGACAGGTCAGGCATACCTGGAGTTGAAGAGTACTGAAATTGGGACACCGATTTATGTGTACCAGGGCGCCTCTCCCAGAGCTGCGAAAGCACCTGCAGAATTGCATGTGGGTGATAGGGTGACGATGCCCTCTGCTGCAACTGTAGTCAGTCGTTTCCCGAAACTATAGCGACAAAGGATATTGATGTTAGCAAGCATAATTGAATATAATAAAAGGAGAAATTAAATGCATACACCCTGGGATCACCGGTTTGCTCAGCGTACAAAAAGAATGGGTAGTTCCGCGATCCGCGAATTATTAAAATTAACCGAGCAGAAAGATATCATTTCTTTCGCTGGAGGTTTACCTGCACCTGAAGTATTTCCTGTGGAAGCATTTTCGGTTGCATGCGAGCGTGTGCTTCGTGAAGTCGGAGCTCAGGCGCTTCAATATGGGACTACCGAAGGATATCAACCGCTAAAAGAGATGATTGCCCGTCATACCTCCCGTTTTGGCGTTGAAATAACTCCAGACAATATCCTGATCACGACTGGCTCCCAGCAAGCGCTCGATTTGCTGGGGAAAATATTCATCAATCCTGGAGATAAAATTTTGGTAGAAGCTCCTACTTATCTGGGCGCACTCCAGGCTTGGAGCGCATATGGGGCTGAGTATATTACTGTGCAGGTAGACGAGCACGGGATGGACACGGATGCCCTCGAAGATGCGCTGCGCAGTGGACCTAAGTTCATCTATGTGCTGCCAAATTTTCAAAACCCATCTGGAGCAACAATGACTTTGGAAAGGCGGACTCGTCTAATTGAATTGGCTGATCGGTACGGTGTGCCGATCGTTGAGGATGACCCGTATGGTCAGTTAAGATATGAAGGGAAGCACTTACCGGCGGTGATGGTTTTAGATTCGCAATATCAGGAAAATTGCGAGGTGGGCTACCTTGGTAATGTAATTTATACGAGCACATTTTCGAAAATACTGGCTCCTGGAATTAGGTTGGCATGGGTGATTGCTCCTCCGGAGGTTATCAGTAAGATGGTGCAGGCAAAACAAGGTGCCGACTTGCATACTTCTACTTTCAATCAGATTGTCGCTTACGAAGTATCTAAAGGGGGGTTTCTCTATAAACATATCGAGTTAATAAAGAGTGTTTATGGGGAACGTCGAGATTTAATTATGGCTGCGATGGATGGATATTTCCCTCCTGGCATGGAATGGACTCATCCAGAGGGAGGTCTTTTCACCTGGATTACGCTGCCAGAGAATTTGCACGCTTCTGACATTTTGAAGACAGCCATCGAGAAGAAAGTTGCCTTCGTCCCCGGGTCACCTTTTTACCCAGACGGCGGTGGACATAATAAATTTCGACTTAATTTCTCGAATGCAAATCCGGAAAGAATCAGAGAAGGTATCTCAAGATTAGGAAAGGTGTTGAACGATGCCGTAGGTTAACCCACCTTAGCATAAGAGATCAAACTTTCAGATAATAGGTTTTATCCATTAGAGGTCGCTTGGCTTACTACCAGCGACCTCTTTTCTGATGATATGGAAATTAATGAATTAAGAAACGCTCAACAGCTTGTTTTAACTTAAACCGAATATTGGTATCGCAGTACCGTGCACGTTGCGCGCGGCATCCGAGACGAGAAATACTATCACTCCTGCAATGGAATCTGGAGACACCCAATGGTTGTAATCCACTTCTGGCATTGCCAGACGGTTATCGGGAGTATCGATTGTGCCGGGGATGACACAATTCACATTAACCCCAGACACCTTCAGTTCTGCGGACATACTTTCGGTTATTCGTAATACTGCACTTTTTGAGGCGCTGTATGCAGCAGCATTCGCGGTGCCTCTAATCGCAGTTCTACTGGCAATATTGATAATCTTCCCTGATTTCTGTTCAAGCATTGTTGGTATAACCGCACTACTGGTAATGAAAACAGATCGTGCGTTCAGATTTAACACGAAATCCCAAGTGTCAAGCGAGGTTTCATGAACAGGTGTACCTGCATAATATCCCCCCACGATATTTAAGAGTATGTCAATCCTCTCGAATCGATTGAGTGCCTCGTTAACCATATCATCGACTGAGTTTTCGTCGAGAACGTTTGTGGGTGCTGAATAGAGTACGATATTTGGATCGACTAAATCATCGTATATTTTATGCAATGCTTCTAAATGTCGATCAACCAGTACAAGTTTTGCACCGAGCCTGTTCAATATTTTAGCGGCAGCACTTCCAAGATTTCCAGATGCTCCCGTTACTATGGCAACACGACTCGCGAATTCACTCAAATCTGCCTCCGTATTGTGCAGTGTTAATATTTATATTGCTTTCGTATAGACACGATGGTTTTTGTAAGGTTTCCCGCCGAGATTGATTAGATCCCTACGCATTTGAACGGCTGATTCGGCAATTTGGGTCATGTCAGCATGTTCAAAACCAAATTCATGGACGGTTTTCTCCATTTCTGAGTAAAGCAGTGCATTTCCGCCACGCCCTTGGAATTCGGGCAGGATTCCCATTCCGTTTAATGCTACCCAATCCGTACGCCTCAGTTTCAATGAAATAAAAAGATCGATAATCCCGAAGGAGAATGGTCTTTCTTTGGATGGAAAAAGGTATCCTTTCGATCGTTGAATTGCTTTTGATACATCAGCAAAGCCGAAAAGAAATCCGACTACATCCTCACCGTGAACGATAATCTTGATCAGTGAGGGGTCTGCTATAGTAAGGATGTTCTGCAGGATATAATCAATTTCATTATCTGAGAGCGGGTAATACTCCCAATTATTAACAAATGTATCGTTGTAAGCGCGGCCGATACGAGGCGCCCAATCCGATAGCTCTTTCTTGTTCTTGAAGCGCTTGACCTTTAACGTGCCTCTCTCTTGAACGCGATCCGCGATGCGATGGACACGTTCCGGCACTTTAATATCACTTGAGCCGAGGTAGCAGGACACGAAATCAACCTCTTTTTCGAATCCCATGGCTTCCATGTGCTGGGGGATGTATGGATGGTTGTAATTCATCATGGTCATCATTGGGTGATGCTCGAAACCCTCTATCAGGATTCCATATCCGTCCAATATCCCTAGACCTTTAGGGCCAACAGCAGTATCTAATCCTCGAGCTCTTCCCCAATCGAAGACGGTTTCAAACAACTTATTGGATATATCTTGATCGTCCTCGGCTTCAAAATAGTAAAAATTTATATTTTTTTTGTTGTGGTATTGGTTATAGGGACGATTTTCTAGAGCTGCAATCCTGCCTACATCTTTACCATCCCTGGTGGTGATAAAAAACTCTACATCAGAATGCTCATAAAATGGGTGTTTTTGCCTGTTGAGTTGCTCCTCCATGTCTATTCGGATCGGTGGGACCCACTCAGCGCAGTCCTCGTACAAATGGTAGGGCATGTCGATAAAGCGCTTTACATCAGATTTTGATTCCGTATCAATTTTCTCAATAGTGATCATAATTACCTCCGAAAATAATAGAATAATTGATTACTTAATCAAGCAATTAGATAGCAATAAATGAATAACATTTCGCTCGCATGGAAGTGCAGCACCAGTTAACCTTTGTGCCAGGTTTACTAGGCGAGTCTTAAGGGTCAGGTATCAAGTGGGTTAATAACTACCGTACGGTTATATGCTCGGGTCTTACTTTGTAGATAACGCGAACTTCCCCGGGCTCGCGAAACTGGTAGGGTTCGATGCCCGTATATTTTTTTGAAAGTTTGTCAATGTGATCGTCTGCACCCTCTTCGGTTATTTCGATAACGTTACCGCGAATTTGAATGCACCGATACGGGTCATCAGGGTCCAGGATCGATAACGCAACGCGCTGGTCTCGCCTCATGTTGAGGTCCTTCTGGCGACCACGTGCACTGTTTACAAGAATTAAATTCCCATCGTAGTCAATCCAGACTGGTGTTACCTGTGGGCTGCCATCCTCCATCAGTGTAGCAATATGAGCGAAAGATTTCTTTTGTAAAATATCCAGATATTCGGATGGTATGACTTGTTCTTTCATTCGTATCTCCTGGTGTAATAAATAATTTTATAAACAATAACTATTGTTACGTCGGACACAATGGTTTAGCTTCGTCAGATCATCGATGAAAAACATGAAACTGAAGTTTTGGTCATCTTTAGTGTACTATTGTGAGATGTAGTGTCTATTATATCCCATGTCAGGGTGGGGAAAATATCCATCACATTTAAAAAATAAAAAAAAGAGAGCCAATCGTGATGTTGGCCCTATAACAGGGGTGGGCGAGGAGAGTCGAACTCCCAACCACCTGATCCACAGTCAGGCGCTCTGCCATTGAGCTACGCCCACCATAAGCGGAAATATTCTATCACGAAGGTTTTCCATTATCAAGCAGCATTTGGATGTGCCTGGCAGCCTCCGGAAGCGGAACGACCTGCTGCTTTCCAGTGCGGAGATCTTTGATGGCTGCCTGCTGGTTCTTCAGTTCATCAGGACCCAGAATTACGGCTACCAGCATACCCGCGCGGTCCCCGTATTTGAATTGCTTGGCAAGTTTTACTGCTTCAGGGTAGCATGCGACCTTTAAGCCTTCCTGGCGCAACTGGGTAGCAAATTCATAGGATGCATGGAAGGTTTCTTCTGCGAATATTGTAATTAAAACTTGGGCGGGTGATCCAGTGATATGGTCAGGGATACAACCATATTTGTCTAACACCAGACGGATGACCATATCGCCCATCGCGAAACCTACTGCAGGGAGCGGGGCGCCCCCCATGGCGGATACCAGATCGTCGTATCGACCTCCCCCAAGAATGGATCTGAATTTTCCTTCAATGGCCCAGGCTTCAAAAACAGTTCCCGTGTAATAATCCAAACCGCGAATGATATGGGGTGCATACTTCACGTAAGTTCCAACACCGAGCGAATCTATTATTTCAAAAAAGCGTACCAGGTAATCAGATTTATGCCATAGGTCACTGTCTCCAAGGATAGAGATTAAACCGTCGATTTGTTGTTTTGATAAGCCAATATCCGATGCAAAAGCTTCCCAAGCATCGTGCGACATCTTATCGCGCTTATCGATCAGCCGAAAAACTTCTGCACGGTTTTGTAATGGAATATTTAGAGCTTCCAATTGCCCTTCCATTAATTGTCGATTATTTACCATTACGTTTACATCAGTTGGAGATAATCCAGCTTCCTGAATAAATGTTGCGGCGATTGCTACCATCTCGGCATCCGCCTCTGGAGAATCGACGCCGATCAAATCAATGTTCCATTGAAAGAACTCACGTGAACGGCCCTTCTGGGGGCGCTCGTAGCGCCAGAATGGCCCCCAAGACCACCATCGTAATGGGTAGATCAATTGATTTTGTCTTTGTGAGATCATGCGGGCAAGCGAAGGGGTTAATTCTGGGCGCAGCGTTACCAGGTCGCCTCCTCTATCTGGAAAGACAAAGGATTGTTCTTTTACCAGCTCTTCACCAGACTTGGCAGCGTACAGATCAATAGATTCAAGAAATGGACCATCGAATTCCTGGTAACCGAAACTTTCAGAGACTTTGTGAACAAGTTTGTAGATCCAGTTGCGGACTGCCATATCTTCCGGATAAAAATCGCGGGTACCCTTAACTGGGCGAATCGTTTCATTCATGATTTTTCCATTTGAAGTTCGTATTAGGCATAAATTTTAGCACACACCCATACTTTTAGATAAGTATCAGCTCAGTTTGTGGATTGCTGAGGAATTCTGCGCCCGTGTCAGTTACGATAACATCTTCCTCTAATCCAATGTATCCATATCCTGGAACCATGAGACCGGGTTCAATTGTATAGACTTGTCCAACTTCAAGTGGATAATTAGGGGTTTCACCATACCTTTCCCACTCTGGTCCTAGAATGCCCGCGCCGTCATGAGCTAATCGTCCCAACTGGTGTCCGGTGGCGTATTTGTATTCAGGATAACCGGCATTAGTGACGATAGTTCGGGCAATAATGTCTACTTCTTTGCCCAACATACCCGGTCGCATTCTAGAGACTGTTTTTTGGATAGCCCGTACGATTGTGTCGAAGCCATGTAGAACCGGTTCGGGTACCGTACTCTCACCGGGTAATGGGAGATACAACACCCTTTGAATGTCCGAGCAATAACTATTTTTCTGAACCCCAAAGTCAAAGTGAATTACGTGGCCACGCTCTACACTGATATCAGTAGGAGCAACATGTCCGATTGGTGATTCAGGTCCGGCATTTACTGTTGGGCAGTGATCGATATCCCATGCAGCTTCTAACCCTATTTCTTTCAACTGATCATGCATGTAGGAGCTTATTTGAATTTCCGTCATCCCTGGCTGAACGTGCTCAAATGTACGCGTATAAATTTCTGCTGTCCGTTCAATCGCTCCTTTGATACGCTGTATTTCACCGGCTGTCTTTCGCCCACGAAGGTGGCGAATTATTTTCTCTGCGGATATGGTACGGTGCGCCCATGGGGAACCCTTCAAATACTGCATGAGCAACTTATACATCCCATGTGACAGCCCATCGGCGAGCACATCATTTTTTGAATAATTAATAGCGATAGTCGCCGGGTTAATATGTTCAATGATATACATCAATTTTTTACTGATTGCCTGATCGTACGGTATGACGTGATTATAGGCACCGACAAGGCGTGCGGTCTCCGCTTCGAATTGACCGATGATGGCATATCTTTCCCCATGACGGGTAAGCATAAGAGAACTCTGCCATGTCAAATCGTGACCGTATATGAGGGGGAGCACTGGGTCTCCGCTCGCGGTTGTTTCGCGCACAAAAGTCATCCAGAGATCGATTTCTAATTCTTGGAGAATGCTGATAGCTTGATCGACTTTTTCTTGTACAATTGTGGTCATTTAGATC
>Ga0209013_10002621_pt1 | contig 16193 bp, 12 predicted proteins | sample Cruoilmetagenom2_FD_187291 | JGI IMG/M metagenome (GOLD analysis project Ga0209013, IMG submission 187291) | Oil polluted marine microbial communities from Coal Oil Point, Santa Barbara, California, USA - Sample 2 (SPAdes) (version 2) | ecosystem: Environmental > Aquatic > Marine > Oil seeps ...
ATTTTTAACTTTACCGCTACAAGTGATGACTGTATCAAATGTGGAAAATGTATCCCCGTATGTACCATCCACCAGGTCAACCCCGATGAGACCACATCACCTCGTGGATTCATAGAACTTCTGGGTGCTTACAAACAAGGAAATCTGGAACTGGATAAAAATGCCAAAAACATTTTTGAATCTTGTTTTTTATGTACCAATTGTGTAGAGGTTTGTCCTAATTCACTGGCTACCGATATGGTCATAGAAGAAGTTCGTGCAGACATCGCAGATAAGTTCGGTATTGCATGGTTTAAAAAAGGATTCTTCTTCCTGCTTCGCAACCGTAAGATCATGGACTTTGTAATGAAGTTCGGATATATGTTCAAAACCTGTGCACTTTCCCAAGACCCGCAGGACAGAGGACTTAGAGCAAGATTTTCTCTGCCTATGGTTAAAAAAGGGAGACTGCTTCCTTCTATGGCCAAAGTAAGTTTTTTAAACACCTATCCTGAAGAGATACCTGCACCTGTACAAGAAAAGAAAAACCAACGTGTGGCACTTTTCATCGGCTGTTTGGCAAACTATAATTACACAGGTATTGGTGACTCTTTGGTAGAAATTCTTAAAGAGCTCAATATTGATATATTCATACCTAAAGAGCAGCTCTGTTGTGGTGCACCTGCCTACTTTACAGGTGATGTGGATTCAGTCGAATATATGACAAAGAAGAACATAGAGTACTTTGAGAGTTTTATGAATGAGTGTGATGCCATGCTCATTCCTGAAGCTACCTGTTCTGCTATGGTCAAACATGACTGGCAAGTCTTCTTTAAAAACCATGATATGCCGGAATGGGAAGCACGTGCGAAAAAAGTAGCAGAAAAAATATATATGGCTACCGCCTGGCTTGATGACAACACAGAATTGCAGCAACTACTTAAATCAAAAGGGAAGCAGTTTGATCAGTCAGTGACTTATCATGATCCCTGCCATGCTAAAAAAGTACAGGGAATTCATAAGCAGCCACGTAACCTCTTGTCAGCCAATTACCCTATGATTGAGATGAGTGATCCTGACCGTTGTTGTGGTTTTGGCGGGGTAACCATGCAGACAGAGAAGTTCCATTTTGCTGAAGCTGCGGGAAAACCAAAAGCTGCGATGATCAAAGAGACGAAAGCGCATTATGTCTCTGCTGAATGTTCTGCATGTAGAATGCAACTGAGTGAAGCACTGAACAATGCAGAGGTAGAAACGATCTTTAAAAACCCGCTGGAGCTTATTGCAGAAGGTCTTAAAGATTAATCTTGGCGGTTTAGTATAGCCAAAACTACCTAGTTTAGGTTACATGCTTCTCCTGCCTCGATAATAAATATATTGTTTCCATCTACATATCTGTAGCCCAACTGACACCCCAGTTTTCCCAAAATACTATGCACAATATAGAGTCCCAGTCCAAAACCGGAACTCCGTTTTTCTTCCTGGGAAAAAGGCTCTATATAATAGGATAACGGATGCTGCAGCTCTTCTCCTTGAGAGATGATCTCCAAACCATGACCTGTTGATCTCAAGTCTACGTGTTTGTTCTTACTGTATTTTATACCATTGTCCAGTAGGTTTTTCAAAGCTAAAGAAAAGAGTTTTACATCTGTCGTCAATGCTCTATTCTCCACATCGATCGTCACACTCCCTTTCACCGCCATCAAAAGTTCCTGACTTTTCTGTATCACTTCATCGATCATCACATACTCAAAATTAGGTTCAAAACTCTGTGTGGTCACCCGTTCAAGCTGCGCAAGTTCTGAAATAAGTTCATTCATACGTTCAAATGCACGTACCAATATCTTTTTGGTACTCTCATCTTCCATCATTTCAACCACAATACGCCCTTTGGTAATAGGCGTTTTAAGTTCATGCATCAAATTACGCATAAAAAGGTTTTTTGAAGTACTGAGTTCATTGATATGCAAGATCGCATCATCAAAACTCTTTGCGATTTTACCTATCTCATCATCATAAAGATAGGTGATCCGTGTCTGCATGTCACCCTGGGCAAATCTCTGAATCTGTTTATGTAAAGTTTTTAAAGGATACAGTTTTCGTAATACCGCTACATAAAGCAACAAAAGCAATGCAATGAGAAAAACACCCAATGTCACGGCAATCTCAAAATAATAATTTTCAGGTCGGTTATCTTCCAGCATAAGATTATGTTCCATACGCTGTACATAGATATAGTGCTTCTCTTCTATCTGAAATACCCGTACACGTCCTAGAGATGAACCACCTGAGAAGATCGTTTTACCTTGGGTTTCTATCTTTTTTTTGATCTCTGCTACTTTTTCCTCGGAGACAGATCTTACATTCAGATCTTTATAGATTTTTATAATTTCTTCTTCTCCGGAATTTAATTGTAGATTGGAAAGAAAAGTAAGAGAGATAAGTTGATAACGTTTATACTCTTCGATCTTCTGTCTGTCTTTATCCCAGGAGAGAAAGAGTAAAAATGTAGCGATCAAAATAATGATCGCTACAGAGAAAAGAGTGTGTATAAAGGTGGTTACGGATAGATTTTTCATTATTAGTTTTTGTTGGAAACACGGTCAGTTAAAAGATATCCTACACCGCGGATAGGTTTAATATATACATTGTCAGGGTCAACTTTCGCGATCTTCTGTCTAATACGGGAGATGATCACATCAATATTCTTAATAGAACTGTCATCATCAATATGTTCACTTTCATATAAAAGCTGTTCTCTTGAAACAGACCCATTTTTATGCTGTAAGAGCATACCCAGTATATCGTACTCTGCCGCGGTGAGTTCCAGAGAATGGCCTTTAAACCTGATCTCTCTGGCGTTGGCATCTGCCACAAAAAGTGCTTCTTCTTCCACCACCTTCTCTTCGATGGTATGTGTACGTCTTAAAATCGTTTTGATACGGCTCACCAGTTCTCTGGGATCGTATGGTTTTGGCATATAGTCATCTGCTCCGCGTTCCATACCGATGACCTTATCGGTAATGTCATCTCTGGCTGAAGAGATAATAATAGGAATATTGCTTAGTTCCCGTATTTTCGGTATCACTTCCAAACCATCCATGCCAGGCAGCGTGAGGTCCAAGATAATGAGATCAAAATCATGCTGTGTTAAGAGTGAAAGTCCTATATACGGGTCTTCCGCACCTATGACTTCCATATCGAACTTCGTGAGGTAATTGGTTAAAATGAGCGCTAATTCCGGGTCATCTTCTATAATGAGTATTTTTATGATCTTAAATCCTTTTCTGTTCAAATTATCTTACACTATTTTTCATTGTAATCCACATATACCTTGGTAATGGCTATCAAAAATGAAGTGACAGCAGGTCCCAGGATCATCCCCCAGAAACCATAGGTACTCATACCTGCGATGATAGAGAAGAAAATAACGATAGAGTTGATCTGTATCGTACTTTTGAGAAGATCTTCTTTGATCACATTGATGATCATCGGTTTAATGAAGGTATCGGCAATGATAGAGATCATTATCACAGAATAGCCCGCGATGACAAGGGCTGTCTGGGAATCTATTTTAGTCCAGACATAAAGTGAGACCGGTACCCAGACAATGATCCCCCCTACAATAGGAATGAGTGAAGCAAATCCGTAAATGACGCCAAAAAACAGTCCATTAAAACCAAAATAACTCATAATGATGCCAAACAAAAACCCTTCAAAGATCGCAGTTACAATCACAGAGTAAAATACGATTTCCATGGTAGCTGAAACCTCTTCCATCATCTTGATACCTCTGGCAGGAGAGACAGGCAACAAAGCCAGTATCACATCAAAAAAATGACTGCCGTAATAGTTAATAAAAAAGTAAAAAACCACCACAAAGAACATATTTTTCATAAAGCCCAAACCTGCACCGCCTGCAACAGTTACATAGCTTGTAGACTCTTGAATATAAAAGGTGATCTTTTCATCATTGAGGTATTGTTCACCCAGATTGCTTAAAAAGGGTAAGTCAGCCATCATCGCTTTAATCGTATGGATCGTATCTTTAATACCCGCACTGTCTATCTGTGAAATATACTCTACACCGATCGTTGCCAAATACACAATAGGAGCAAAAAGAAGAAGGGTCAGGAGTGTGGTTGAGATCGCTGCAGACATATGTGCAGAATCAGTATACTCTACCAAGGTTTTTGTGAGATTGAATGTCGCCATGGTCAGCAACATCGCCACGACCCATGAGAGGATAAAAGGTTCATAGACATTGTATGTACCGATGATCGCCAGGAAAAACAGTGCAGTGATCATTACATTACTTTTATTCAAATAAACCATCCTTCATACCACCCAGCTTAAAATGTTCATAACTTTTGGGGGTGGCGATACGCCCGCGTGCAGTTCTTTCAATGTACCCATTGGCGATAAGATAAGGTTCCAACACATCTTCGATCGTACCTTCATCCTCAGAGAGTGCTGCACCGATGGTACTGAGTCCCATCGGTTTGTTTTTTGCAGACACCAGGAGTTCCAAAAGCTGTATATCCTGTTCATCGAACCCCAGATTGTTTACTCCCAACTCATCCAATGCATATTTGGCACGGGAAAGTGTGATCTCCTGTTCATCTTCTACCTCGGCAAAATCACGTACACGCTTGAGTAATCTTAAAGCAATCCTCGGTGTGCCACGACTTCGTCTTGCCATTTCAGAGGCAGCCTCATTTTTTGCCACTTTCTCTAACTTATGTGACGCCTGCATCACAATCTTACCTAACTCATCAGGTGTATAGAACTGCATTCTAAAATGCATACCGAAACGTTCACGCAAAGGGTTGGAAAGCATCCCTGCTCTTGTAGTCGCTCCTATGAGTGTAAAGCGTGGCAGATCTATCTTCACTGTCTGTGCTGCAGGTCCTGAACCGATGATGATATCTAAGCGAAAATCTTCCATTGCCGGATAGAGTATCTCTTCTATGGCTGGAGACATACGGTGGATCTCATCAATGAACAGGATGTCACCCTCTTCAATGTTTGTCAGCAGTGCCGCCAAATCCCCTGCTTTTTCTATCATCGGGGCAGCAGTGGTTTTAATGTTCGCTCCCATCTCTGTAGAGATAATATTTGCGATGGTCGTTTTCCCCAAGCCGGGAGGTCCGAAAAAGAGAATGTGATCCAGTGCCTCTTCTCTTTTTTTACTTGCTTCGATAAAGACTTTTAAATTCTTCTTGATCTTCTCCTGACCGATATACTCATCCCAGGAACTGGGACGAAGGGTCACCTCATAAGAAATCTCTTCATCAAAACGTTCTATTTCAACCATTCTTTCCATTAATAAGTATACTCCGAGCTTGGAAAAGATCTCTCTTTCACTTCATCGCGATAACTTTCAATGCCCTCACGTACCAACTTTGCTCCGTTGCAATACTGTTTTACAAACTTGGGTTTAAATGTTTCAAAGAAACCAAACATATCAGACCATACAAGGACTTGTCCATCCGTGACATTACCTGCACCTATTCCGATAGTCGGTACAGACACGGCTTCGGTAATGGCTTTGGCAGCCTCTTCTTTTACCCCTTCGACCACAATGGCAAAAACCCCTGCAGCTTCCAATGCTTTGGCATCTTCAACCAGTACATCGATGTCAGCCTGATCTTTCCCGCGCACTTTATACCCGCCGTCAGAACGTACATACTGAGGCATAAGTCCTATGTGTCCAAGCACTGCGATAGAGTTTTGGGTCAAGGCTTCCACAATGTGTGCTCTCTCTTTCCCGCCCTCTATCTTAACGGCTTGAGCAGAGGTTTCCTGATATGCTCTGCTTGCATTTTGTACTGCTATCTCAGGTGTAATGTATGTTCCAAAAGGCATATCCAATACGATCAGAGGTAATTTAGCGCCGTTACATACTGCCTGCGTATGGTATATCATCTGATCCATCGTTGCTGAAAGTGTGTCTTCTTTACCCAGGAAACTCATGTTGAGACTGTCCCCTACAAGTATCATCTCCACTTCAGCGTCAAATAACTGTGCGAAAAGTGCATCATACGCTGTGACCACAGTGATGGGTTCTTTACCTTTCATCTGCGCTATGGTTGTTAAAGTTACTTTTTTTTCTATCTTCGGGGTATGAATACTCATCTGTTCCTGCTATATAATCTATAATTTTACTCATTTTATCATATAATGTTGAAAATACATTATACAAGAGTAAATATTGAAAAAATTAGTCGCTTATATTACCACTGGATACCCGTCATTAGACTTTACTGTTGATGCGGCATTGGCTTTAGCAGAAGCCGGTGTTGACACCCTGGAGCTTGGTATGCCATTCTCTGATCCTGTTGCAGATGGTCCTGTCATTGAAAAAGCAAACCTCAAAGCCCTGGAAAATGGATTTAAACTGGATCATCTTTTTGAAGCTTCTGCAAAGATAGCACCACATATAGACACACTGTGGATGGGGTATTTTAATCCTTTTTACCATAAAGGCATGGAGAGCTTCATCTCAGAAGCAAAGAAAGCCGGAGTGAACGGTTTCATCATCCCGGATCTTCCTTTGGAAGAAGCAAAACCGTACAAACCAGCCGTAGAAGCTGCAGGACTGAACCTTATAGACTTCATCGCTCCTACAGACTCCAAAGCACGTATAGAAGAGATAGTCACAGAGGCACAAAAGTTCATCTATCTTGTAGCCTATGCAGGTATCACAGGTTCTGGACAGAGTGAAGATCTACAGCCTATTATCACAGATATTAAAACATTTACAGAAACTCCTGTCTATGTAGGCTTTGGTGTAGATGAAAATACAGCCAGAGAGAAAGCCAAAGGCGTTGACGGAGTCATCGTAGGTTCTGCTTTTGTCAAAGTCTTACTCGATGAAAGTTTGAGCTACAGCGAGAAGATCACTAAGATCTCTGCTATTGCCAGAGAGATAAAAGAAAAGATCAATAGTTAAAGGAGCATACAATGGATGAAGGTATCAAACTAGGAATTATCTTTCTTGTTCTTTCTGTCATTATCATCGGTGGCGGATATTATTATTTCACAAAAATAATGCAAAAATAGTAAGCTTTCTTAATACTATTACCTATCAGAGTCCCCCCTTAATTAATTTAAAGTATAATACTTTCAATTATAAACAAGGTATTATTTAATGGAACACTTTATATGGAATGTCAATCCCATACTCTTAAAACTAGGACCTTTAGAGCTTCGCTGGTATGGTCTGCTTTTTGTAGGTTCATTTTTTCTTGGACTGATGATCCTGACCAAAATATACAAACATGAAGATAAAGACCCTGAGGTACTTGACAACCTGCTTATCTACCTCATGATAGGTGCAGTACTTGGATCACGCCTGGTGCATTGTTTCTTTTATGAACCGAACTTTTATCTCTCCCACCCTCTGGAAATACTGAAAGTATGGAAAGGCGGACTTGCCAGTCATGGTGGTCTTGCGGGTGTACTGATCGCACTCTATGTCTTTGCAAAACGCTATAACACACCCTACATGTGGCTACTCTCCCGTGTAGCAATCCCCGGTACACTCACGGCAGCTTTTGTACGTTTTGGTAACCTCTTCAACTCTGAAATACTCGGTCTGCCAAGTGACAAACCCTGGGCCATCATCTTTCAACGTGTGGATATGGTACCCAGACACCCGGTGCAACTCTATGAAGCATTTTCCTACCTCATCATTTTACTGCTTTTGGTAGCCATTTATCGCAAAGTGACCCCTGCATTTGCAACGAAGATACTTCCTGGTGTATTTTTAGTGACACTTTTTACTGCACGTTTCTTTCTGGAATATACTAAAACAAGACAGGCAGCCTATACTACTGACCTTCCTTTCACCACAGGACAAATGTTAAGCGTACCTTATATAATATTGGGTATCTTATGGATAATATGGGCATTCAAAAGTACTTCAAGGGATACCAAACATGACAAAGCCTCTCATCGTTAACTACGCACTGGGTATTGACATAGGTTCAACTACTGTAAAGTACGTACTTTGTGATGAGCACTTTAACATCATTGAAAAAGCCTATACGGCGCATGACACCAAACAGGCTCCAACACTTTTAAGACTCCTTCAGGAACTCTCTCTTGCACATCCGGATGCTTACAGTAAAATAAACAAAGTCTATATCACCGGGTCAGGAGCTTCACGTATCGCTCCGACTATCAATGCACGTTTTGTGCAAGAAGTGAATGCTGTGGTGCTTGCTGTTGAACAACTACATCCTGACGTACGTGCAGTCATAGAACTCGGTGGGCAGGATGCGAAGATCATCCACTTCAAAGAGAGTGAAGACGGTAAAAGATCTGTCCTTACCTCTATGAATGACAAATGTGCCTCAGGGACAGGCGCCACCATAGAAAAGTGTACGATGAAAGTAGGCATGGAGAGTGAAGATATTCAAAAACTCACCTTTGAAACAGACAAACTGCATCATGTCGCAGCAAAATGCGGCGTATTTGCAGAGACAGACATCGTAAACCTGGTCAAAACCTCTGTACCCTCTCATGAGATCATGAACTCATTGGCCGATGCCATCGTAATGCAAAACCTTACGGTACTCACACGCGGTAATACACTGATGCCTAAAGTTTTACTTCTTGGGGGTCCCAATACCTACCTGCCCTTCCTTCAAGAGTGTTGGCGTATGCGCATCACTGAACTTTGGGATGAACGCAATGTCTTGTATGACAAAGAAAAGATAAATGAACTCATCATCGTTCCTGACAATGCCCAGTATTATGCCGCTTTGGGTGCTGTTATCTTTGGTGAGGGAGAAGCAAACAATGACAAGACATTTACCGGACTCATACAGCTTAAAACACTGGTCGATACGGGAGGTGTTACCCAAAATGACAATAACGATGCCCCCCTGGTCTCCTCTCCGGAAGAATTACAAGCATTTAAAGATGCCTATACCATAGAAGATTTTGTGCCTCCTGTACTGACACAGAAAACCACTTGTTTTTTAGGTATAGACGGAGGCTCAACTTCTTCAAAAGCTGTCTTGTGTGATAATAAGGGAGAATTGCTTTTAAAAGTCTATCAACTCTCAAAAGGGAACCCCATAGAAGACACCCTTGATCTGCTTAACAAGATCCAAGAACAGGACCCACACAACTTTTATGACGTGCAGGGTTTAGGTGTCACCGGTTACGCAGCAGAAGTACTGGGTGGTGCGCTCAATGCCGATGCGAACATCATCGAGACCATCGCCCATATGAAATCTGCGCAAAAAGCGTTTGGAGAGAATATCAATGTCATTTGTGACATTGGAGGGCAGGACATCAAAGTGTTGTTTATGGAAAATGGTATGATGAAGAATTTTCGTCTCTCCAACCAGTGTTCAGCAGGTAACGGAACCCTGCTTCAGAGTATGGCAAAACAGTTTGGTGTACCCGTAGAAGGATTTGCAGACATTGCCTTTGCCGCAAAACAAGCCCCACTCTTTAACTATGGCTGTGCCGTATTTTTAGACACAGACAGAGTGAACTTCCAGAAAGAAGGCTACAGTAAAGAAGAACTCTTTGCCGGTATTTCAAAAGTATTGCCCAAAAATGTTTGGCAATATGTGGTTCAAGCACCTAACTTAGCCGCATTTGGTGATCATTTTGTACTGCAGGGGGGAACACAATACAACCAGGCAGCACTCAAAGCACAGGTAGATTACATCAAAGAGAAAGTACCGTATGCCAGAGTAGACGTTCACCCTCATCCTGGTGAAGCAGGTGCCTATGGTGCAGCTATAGAAGCCAAAGACATAGTACTACAAAGAGGTTATGCCACCTTTGTAGGGATGCAGGAAGCTTTGCAAATGACCTACACATCCAAAACGGATGAAAGTACCCGTTGTCACTTCTGCAGCATCAACTGTTCCCGTACCTTCATAGACACACAAACACCTTCCTCTGACTCTGTACGTTATATCGCAGGATTCTCTTGTGAAGAAGGCACTGTTGAGTCACATGAAGCACTCAAAACACTCAAAGAGAGCAGAAAAGCGTTACAACAAAATATACCCAACCTTGTCAAAAAAGAATCCATGTCACTCTTTGCTCCTACCTATGCACTGGAAACAAAACCTACTGCCGCTACACAGATCAAAGAACAACAAGTCAAAGTTACGCTTGGGGGCTGGGGTCCAACATTACGAAAAGAAGTCCACAGAGACTTTATACTCAGCACCGAAGAAAACAAAAATTACAGAAAAAACCTGACTATAGCCATACCAAAAGTACTTAATATTTACTCCCTGGCACCTTTTCTGCGTACTTATCTCGAAGCACTTGACCTTAGTCCTATGAACATACAGTTTTCAGGGTTTTCCAATGAAGATATGTTCCTGGAAGGGGCTAAATATGGTTCTGTAGATTCCTGCTACCCGGCCAAAGTGGCACAGTCTCATGTCTATTCACTTATGTACAATAGAAAGTTTGCCAAAAAACACTTTGACCATCTGTGGTTCCCTGCCGTGACAGAACTGCCAGGCTATGTCAAACATACTATGGGTCAAACTTCTTGTCCTATCATTTCGGGTACTCCAAAAGTGGTTTATTCTGCCTTTACCAAAGAGAGGAACCTCTTTGAAGAAAAAGGCATAGACTACGTAGAAGACCCTCTCAATTTTGATGACCGTGACTTACTGAAAAAACAACTTTTTCATACCTGGGGAGAAAAACTTCGCATCACTGAAGATGAAAACAACTGGGCTGTAACACAGGCATGGAAAGCCTTAGATAAAAATGATGCGGACATTATGGAAGAAGGACGCACCATCCTGGATGATGCCGTAGCCAATGATGAAATAGTCATCTTGCTGCTAGGACGACCTTACCACTCAGATCCGGGTATGAACCATGAAGTGCTGGATGAATTTCAGTCTTTAGGCTTTAAAACCATCTCTATGCGTGCGATCCCTAAAGATGAAGCATATCTGATGCAGTATTTTAAAGACGATGTCTCATGTGGACATGTAGAGTCACCTTATGACATACGTGATGTCTGGGCAGAGAACTTTTCTACCAACTCTGCACAAAAAGTATGGGCAGCCAAATTTGCAGCACGTCATCCAAATGTAGCAGTACTTGATCTCTCTTCTTTTAAGTGTGGGCATGATGCACCGACCTACTCCATCATCGATAAGATCATTGGGGCAAGCCGTACGCCACACTTGACCCTGCATGACATAGATGCGAATAAGCCTGGTGGTTCTATCAAGATACGAGTGAAGACTTTTGCTTATACTTTGGAGCAGTATAAGCAAAGGCTTGTCAATAGAAATCGTGGGTTTGATTTATCCAGCAATAAAAGAGAGGAAGTTTTTGTATGAAAATTTTAGAAAATAAACGTGTAGGGTGGGTTTTCCAACCCACCATGGTGGGTTGGAAAACCCACCCTACAAAATACAACCTAAACTCCCCAAAAGGTACCCTATGAGCATTACCTGTAATTCCATAAAAATGACAGATAAAAACGGTGATTTAAATTTTATAAATCAAAATGCCACCCAATGGAGAGATATCCCGAAAAAACCCATACACTATGCACCGAAAGAAGAGACCATTATGCTCTCAGGCGGTCTCACTATACTGCAAGACCAACTCATAGAAGCCGCCTTGCGATCCATGGGTGAAAACTACATTTCCATGCCCAACCCAAATTTTGAATCCTTTCAAACAGGTAAAGCTTACGGGAACAGAGGACAGTGTAACCCTACATACTTCACCGTTGGGAACCTTGTCAAATACTTACAGAATCTTCGTGATGAAAAAGGGCTGAGCAGCGAGGAGATCGTAGAAAAATATGTTTATATCACGGCAGGCGGTTGTGGTCCCTGCCGTTTTGGTATGTATATTACGGAGTATAAAAAAGCATTAAGAGATGCCGGTTTTGAGGGCTTCCGTATTACCTCTTTTGAACATGACAAAGGTATTTTTCAGGGAGATGACATTGATGACGGGATCTTAAACTTTACGCCTAAGTTTTTTATCACGCTGATCAAGTCTGTCATTATCGGTGACATTATCAATCTGCTTGGTTATAAAATGCGTCCTTATGAAGTAAACACAGGCTCTGTGGATGCCGCCATGGAAACATGTAAAAACCTTGTTGCCAATGCATTCCTGGAAAAGAAAAATCTGATACGCACTTTATGGAAATGTCGTACTATTCTGGAAAAGGTGAAACTCAACCGTCTACAGCCTAAAGCCAAAGTGATGGTCATGGGAGAATTCTGGGCAGCCATGACAGAAGGTGACGGGAATTACAACCTGCATCGATTTTTAGAAGCTGAAGGGGCGGAGTGTATACCCCAACCTATCATTAACCGTCTCATGTTAAGTCTCTGGGAAGCAGAACGTGATGTACTTAAAAGAGAATCCTTACAGGTAGAGGGTGCAAAAAAAGTAGACTTTTCCTCTGTCAAAACCAGAGCACTCATCCGCATAGGTAAAATGGCGATCAAAACACATTTTACGCTTTATGCCAAAGCCATAGGCTTGCATCACTATGAAATACCGGATATGGACAAACTCGCTCGTTTGGGTGAAGAGTATTATACCCTTGACTGTGAAGGAGGAGAAGGACATCTCGAAGTGGCTCACCTCATCGAATCTGTCAAAGAGAATAGTTCACACCTTGTAATCTCAGTGAAACCTTTTGGATGTATGCCCTCTTCTGCCGTCTCTGATGGTATTCAGTCACTGGTCACCAGCCGTTTTCCCCAAGCCAATTTTCTTGCTATAGAGACCTCAGGAGAAGGTGCAGCAAACTTCTATTCCCGTGTACAGATGGCGCTTTTTAAAGCCAAACAAAGTGCCAAAGAAGAATTTGAAGATTTGGATATGCCCGATACTATGCCTGACAAAATACACAACTACCTCTATCAGCCACACAATGAAAAAGCAGGCACAGCTGCCCAGTTGATCGAAAGTTTAACCCAGTAGCTCTTTGGATTGTGCCAGGAGCACTACTCTCATCTCTTTACTGCTAAGTGGTTTGCTGTAATAATATCCTTGCACATTACGACAGCCATGAGAAAGTAGAAAATCTTTTTGTGCTTTACTCTCTACACCCTCTGCGATCACTTTCAAACGAAGACTCTCTGCAAGTGCTATCATTGTATTGACGATGACAATGGCATCCTCATTATGGGGGATATCTGTTATGAATGATTTATCGATCTTCAGGGTATCAATAGGCAAACGTTTTAAATGGGATAAAGAAGAATACCCTGTTCCAAAATCATCGATCGCAATGGAAATACCCAAACGATGTAAAGTCTCTAAGATCCCAATCACTTTTTCAGGATTTTTCATTACTTCAGTTTCTATGATTTCGATTTCAAGGCATTCTGGGTTAAGATCATACGTTTTAAAATTCTTTTTTATCTCATCTATAAAACTTGGATATTCCAGCTGTGTCATACCCACATTTAATGCTAAAACCCCAGGATCCAACCCTTCTGCATACCAAAGAGAGATCTCACGCATTGCTGTTTGCATCACCCAAAGATCAAGCTCATTGATCAAACCGGTTTTTTCTGCCAAAGGGAGGAACATATCTGGTGACAAAATACCGACGATCGGATGCTGCCACCGTACCAATGCTTCCACACCTACAATTTTTTCACTCTCTAAATCGATCTGTGGTTGATAATATACTTCAAAATCTTTATTTTTTATCCCTTCACGCAGATCCCTTTCTATCATAACATCTTCATAGGCTATATCTGTCATTTCACTTGCATAGAACTGAAAGTTGTTACCTCCTTCTTCTTTTGCTTTATACATTGCGGTATCAGCATACTTTAAAAGATTCGAAGCGGTGAGATCATCTACAGGATAACGACTGATACCTATACTTGCACTAGAGTACAATGTATGCTCAGCGATAGCAATAGGATCATCAAGGATCTTGAGAATGCGCCCGGCCTCTGCTAAAATATCTTCATACTGTTCGATATCACGCATCATCAGTAAAAATTCATCTCCCCCCAAACGGGCAACCATATCCCCTTTGCGTATATTTCTCTTAAGCCGTTCTCCTACAATATGGATCATCTTGTCCCCGACATCATGTCCCAAGGAATCATTGATCTTTTTAAATCGATCCAGATCGATGAACAAAATGGCCAGCTCTTTCTCCATTTTAGCAGATTCACTCAGCCCTTTCTCCAGCTCTTTCATAAAGAGTGTACGGTTTGCCAGGCCGGTAAGATCATCATGGTTCGCCTGATAATAGAGTATATTTTTTTGGCGAGAGAGTTCGATCTCCATCTCTTTTTTATGGGAAATATCTCTACAGACCACATAAAAGATATCTTTCCCATTCACTTCCATACGTGTAAGCATCACATCTGTCCAAAAGGTCGCGCCCGTTGTTTTTTTAAATACAAATTCAAACTGACAACTTCCTTCTCTTGTGGCCCTCCGTTTCATCTCTTTTAATTTTCGAAAAGAGTGGGATGCATCAGGTTGTCGTTTGGGGAAAATTTGCAGAGGCCTCGCAGTTAAAAAATCTTCTTCTGAATCATAGGCAAACATATCAAGCATTTTTTGATTACACTGGGTAAATCTGTCATGCTCTATGAGGATAATGCCATCCGGGGATTTTTCAAACAGTGTTTCAAATCTGCTTTTTGCCTGCTGCAGTGCTTCCTGTTCCATAGCTTCATGACTTGTCATATTGACCAAATGGATCAAAGCATTGATAGGTGTACTCGTCACTTGGGGCTCAGAAAGAATAAGCTCAGAGTTTTGCAGTGATACACTGTCAATTTCACTAAGAGAAATAATGGTCATAGATTGATTAAGCAACTCTTTTTTCTTGGAAGTAAAAAACTCTCCATAGGTGAAAAAGCCTGATGTTGGGGCAACATTTTGTAAAGGTAATGTTTCTGTCTCTATCAAATCAGGCATAAAATGTCTACGCGCCATACAGGAGTAAATAAAAATAACTTCAGAAGGCTTATCTTTCACATTATTCAAAATACTATTTGAATGTTTTAATATTTCCAAAGGATCACCGTAACCAAACTGTACCTTGTCACCCAGGCGCAGATTTCCGGCAAAACTTAATGAACCATCTTCATGTTTAGACAAGACTGCACGTGCAACCTTAATGCCATCATGGTCAGAGATCAGTGGAAATTCAATACCCATGGCAGGTAACCCTTCAGCCATCTCTTCACCTAAGTAATGGATATACGTATCCACTGCCGTTCTATCGTCTATCGTATAAACACGGTTATTCTCTACTTTGGTGATCGTCAGTTCTTTCCCTATACAACGCCAATTAAAACTATAATCATTATAGACATTCAACTCTGTGCCACTCAGTGCCACAGCAACAGCTCCATGTGTCATAACAGACTCTTTTGTAAATACATACGTTTTGTCAAATGTGGCATGGTCCGCAGCAAGTCCGCCTGCAACAATCACATCAGAGTTGACAGAATGAATACCCTCTAGAAATGCCTCTCCATTTGTATGCAGTCCATCGGCAAAAGCAATGATGAGCTTGGTATCATCCTGGATCAATGCTTTAGCCAAAGACTGTCCGGAAAAAAAACCATCTTTGCGATGTGTAGCACTCTCTGTTTTCAGTCGGGTATGTTCAAATTGCGTAAAATTGAGTACAGTTTTGTCGCTAGAAACCTTGCCATCCATGATCTCACCATCGGTGGTACTTCCTATAATCACAGCCTTTGGCAACACAGCAGTAAGCTCTTTTAAAAGTGCTTCTATAAATTGTTTATCATTACGTGCAGTATAGACCTGTATTAAAAGTGAAGGTGAATTTTCTATGTTATGTGTTTGAACGAAAGAGTATAAGGTTGGCGCATCACTATAATATGTGTTGATACTTTTCATTAATGAAGCACCCTTTTATTAGCATTCTATTTATTATATACTACCTAACGTTCATTTCAGTATCTCTTTTATCTTGGCATATTTAAGCTATCTATTGACAAAATAACCCAAAAGTGTTAAAATCCGCCACATTTAGTCGTTAGTGGCGATGCACAACATTGCAGACAATACCTTTTGCGTATTCACTGATCATTAAAGATGTCAAAGCAGACTTTGGCCTATTTGGGGATGACTTGGTTTCGACTGGAGTAGTCGGGGCTATGTGCATGTCGGACTGAGCAATTCCGTTACGCGGCTCACACGCATTTAAACGCAAACAA
>Ga0209013_10002622_pt1 | contig 16193 bp, 17 predicted proteins | sample Cruoilmetagenom2_FD_187291 | JGI IMG/M metagenome (GOLD analysis project Ga0209013, IMG submission 187291) | Oil polluted marine microbial communities from Coal Oil Point, Santa Barbara, California, USA - Sample 2 (SPAdes) (version 2) | ecosystem: Environmental > Aquatic > Marine > Oil seeps ...
GACAGGAGTTGTATGGGCATTATTGCACGCCCTGTCATGGCATAAGAGGTGACGGTAACGGTTTTAATGCCCATAAACTCATAGTCAAACCGGCAAATCATAGCGATGCAAAGTTTATGTCTGAGCGCAACGACCAGAAACTCTTTGACACCATTAATCTCGGGGGGGTCGAAGTGGCGAAGTCCACCCTGATGCCACCCTGGGGCGCAGCATTAAATAATGACAATAAGATCAAATCGCTCATCTTGAAGTTACGCGACCTCTGTCAGTGTCAGGCGACTAAAAACTGGTAACTACGTTTTATGTTCATGGTGCTGCAGGAATAATGATAAACCGGGTGAGGTCCCTGGCGAACAATTTTTTTATGGAGGGCTGTTTTACTGCGAGGCAAGCAGTGGAGGGTATCGTGCATGTTGAATGCAATGTGCGCATGGGTCAATTTTATCAAAGGTCCTAAAAAGGAGGGACTTGTATGGACAACAGCAACAGGCACTCAAGAACTTTGTTGTCTCTGGCGGTGGCTGCGTTTGTCTGTTTCGGTCTGGCTGGTATCAATTCAGCCAAAGCCGCAGATGATCCGGGCAACGAGTGGAAAAAGTGGCAGACAAAGTATAACCAGCAGATGGCTTCCAAGCAGCCGGACAAAAAAGACATGTGGATGAAAAAAGAGCTTGTGGAAAAATCCATTGTCATTGACGATGCAAAGCTGCCCAATCAGGAAAAACGGGGCAAGGTGAAAGAGAGCTGCCTTACCTGTCATGACGGTATCGAGCAGATGTCGGCTTTTCACACCATTGAAACGTTCGGTTGTACCATCTGTCACGGTAGTGGTAAACCTGATTCTCTGATCAAGGCCGAGGCGCATGGAGACATGATTGCAGCCCGCTCCATGAAGGGTGACCGAAATCCGGCCAACCTGCGGATTCTTGAAAAATCGTGTGGTCTTGGCGGCTGCCATTACGGTCATGAGCAGGAAGACATGAACCATGTCTACCGCGTACGCCGGACAGTCATGGGACTGCAGTCGGGTATCTCAGGTGCCCTGCGTTATCAGTACACTGCCCAGGATTCCAAATTTTCCAAGTTTTCCGGTGTGGGTATGGACGATCAGGATTATGTACCTGCGCACCGCGGCGGTGTTGCAAAAATGGATACCCTGCCGGTCTTTTCGGCCAAGGATCTTGAGACCGATGACGACGGCAACATTATCACCACCGACGATATGGGTAATCCCATGCGGATCGAGGGTGAAAACGCCGACTCACAGTGGCGTAAGTCCTGTGCCCGTTGTCATTTCTGGAACGAAGGAAAGCAGGCCCCTGCCGACTATCGTGCCCAAGGTTGTGCAGCCTGTCATGTCCTCTATGACAATGACGGCCTCTACAAGGGATCTGACCCGACCATTCCAAAAGACGAGCCGGGCCACGGTAAGGTGCATCAGGTTACCACTGCCGTACCTGCTGAACAGTGTATTCACTGTCATAACCGCGGCGGCCGGACCGGCGTGAGCTATGAAGGTCGTGTTGAGTCTGATTTTTACGGCACTCCATTTATGGCGGGTAAGCATTCCAGCGAAAAATACCACGGCAAGTACTACAATACCCCGATGATGGATGTCCATTATGAGAAGGGTATGGAGTGCATCGACTGTCACACCCAGTTTGACACCATGGGCGACGGCAACCTGTACTCCAAAAAACATGAGCAGGCGGAAGTTCGCTGCCAGGACTGCCATGGTACCTATAAAGAAGGTATCGTTACCACCAAGGTTGTTGATCCTGAAGACAGGGTTATCCGTCTTGGTACGGTCTCGCCCAACTACGAGAATATGGTTGGCGACGAAATGGTCGTTACCGCCCGCGGTAATAAGTATACCAATGTCAAGATCATAGATGGTGAGCCGATCCTGCTCTCCAAGTTTGATGGTCGCGAGCATCTGATGCCTATTATCACCAACAAGCCGGGCGTTCATTCCATCCCGCAGCATCAGGAGCGTATGGAATGCTGGGCCTGTCATGCCCGCCACACCTCCCAGTGTTACGGCTGTCATGACAACTATGACCAGACTGCTAAGGGTAAGGATAAGCTGACCTTCCAGAAGTCAGCCGGTAAGTGGCCTGAGTTTCGGACCTATGTCCGCTACGATACGCCGCTGCTCGGTATCAGTGCCAAGGGAATGGTTAACACCTATGTTCCCGGCTGCCAGGTCTTTTTCAACGCGGTTAATGATCGCGGTGAGATCATCGGTGACTTTGACAACTTTATCTTCCAGTCCGCTGAAGGGTATTCTTCTGTTGCTACCAACCCGGTTTTCACCCATACGGTCAGAACCGAGGTGCGAAGCTGCGAGGACTGCCATTTAAATCCCAAGGCTCTGGGACTGGGGACCGGTCAGTTGAATATCGATCCGGATCCGAGTGGCAACAAGGATAGCATGAAGTACACCTATGAGATGGATCGCTCCGGCCTGTCTGCTGCTTTTCCGCTTGACGTGATGGCAACACCGCAGGGTAACCAGATCGCCTCCACCTCCCATGTTGGAGCCCGGCCTTTTAATCAGGCCGAAATGAACCGTATTCTGAAGGTTGGTAACTGTCTGGCCTGTCATGACGGCTATGACGACCCGATCTACCAGGATATTTATCAGGCATATAAAGACTTCCCGACCAAGTGTAAGAAGGATGCCTTTATAGAAAAAGCCACGGCTGCAGCTAAATAAGGGGGCGTACGAATGAGAAAAAACAAACTTGCAACAATTATGGCGGTTTGTGGGGCAAGCGCCTTGCTCGTTGGCATGGCTGCTACCTCCGGTATCGCTGCAGATAAGATGGTCACAGTGGGCAATCAGGACTATCCCTTGAAAAAGGTGGATGATATATCTGATTTTGCCAATCCCCGTCGTTTTGAACTGCCCATGCAGGAAGTGGACGGTGTGATGATGAAGGTAACGCCGGAAGGTGTTCCTTTTGCCTGGGATAAACCAAGAAACAAGATGCTCCAGAAGGAGTATTTTGAAACGAAGTTTCCGGTGGACAAGGTGTTTGCCGGAGTAAAGACAGCCACTAAGGGTGGTGCCTGCCTGACCTGTCATGAGGGTATTGAGGCAATCTCCGACACCCATGATTTTGCCTGTGTCCAGTGCCATCAGGGTGACGACAAGGCAACGGATATGGCGGCGGCTCATAAGGATATGTACTCTAATCCGTCGGACGGTAAGGTTGTAGAAAAAACTTGTGGCACAGCCAACTGTCATGCGGACCAGATGCATAAGGTGGAAGGTTCTCTGATGGCAACAGCAGCCGGCGAGATCAATGCCACCCGCTATGCCTGGGGTGCGCAGGACTCTGTTGATGCCCTGTACACAGTCAACGGTGCCGGCGGTACCAAGGTAATTCCCACTGAGAAGGAATCCGGTCAGTTGGTGGACGATATGCTGCGCAAGAAATGTCTGCGCTGTCATATCAACTCACCGTCGCCTAATCGTCTCGGCGATTACCGGGCAACCGGCTGTGCCGCCTGCCACATGATCTATGCCAATGACGGTCAGACCATGACAGGTGACAAGGCCATTTTAGCTGCCCAGAAGGATTTTAATGACAAAAAAGCAAATGATCCCAAACTGAAAATGGATCTTTCCGGAGCGCTTTCCAAGCGCGGTTATCCGATGAAACATCGTTTGACCACGGCAATTCCCACTGTACAGTGTGTCCGCTGCCATAGTGGCAACAGGGTCGGTACCGAGTATATCGGTCTGTTTGAGCATGACTATGAGAAGATGTACCGGACCCCTCGTTACAAGTGGAATGCGCCGCCGGCCCCCTATGGTATCGATCATCATACCCTGATGCCGGATATCCATTATAAGGCCGGTCTGGCCTGTATTGACTGTCATGTCAGTTCTGAGATGATGGGCAACGGCAAGACCATGGCTGCGGCCCATGAGGCCACCGTGGTGACCTGTGACACCTGTCATGGAACGCCTGACGCAGTTGCCAAGACAGCAACACTTGCCGATGGTGATGCAGCGCTCAAAGCAGCCAAGGCTAATCCGAACTTTTCGGCCAAGGCCGGAGACGAGGTGGCTGTTACTGCCAATGGCGCTAAGCTTGCCAATGTGAAGAAGACCGACAAGGGGATGGTTCTGACCTCTAAGGTTACCGGTGAGGAACATGTAATTCCGCAGCTTGCCGAGGCGGAAAAACAGCCTGTGGCCCATACGGTTGCAGGTCATGTCCAGAATATGGAATGCTCTGCCTGTCATTCAGGCTGGGCCTCCATGGATTTCGGTACCCATCTGATGCGGGAAGACTATCCGTCATATAAGAAGTGGAAACGCTGGCGGGAGCCGGACCCACAGACCCTGGAACTGCTGTATGCAACGCTTGGTTCCGGTGTTGGCGACAAGACCATGACCGTAGACCGGAAGTTCAAAGGCTATGCCAAGGATCGCAAGCCTGAGTCCAGGGATCTGCTGACCGGAGAAGTATCAACGGGTATCTGGTTTGGTTCCATGACCATGCGGAACTGGGAAGATGTAATACTTGGCAGGAATGCGGAAGGCAAGATCTCCATGTTCCGGCCGCAGTATCAGTATTTCATCAGCCACCTTGGACCTGAAGTGGGTAATCTTCGTAACCAGGAAATGGAGATCAAGAAGAAACTGCTCTCTATTTCCGATCCGGACGAACGGAAAAAGGTCAAGATTGAACTGCAGAATATGCGCAAAAAAGTGAAGGCCCAGATCTTTATGGACTCTCAGCTCGTTACAACCAAGGACGGCATGCCGGGCCTGGTTATGAACGCCTACTCTCCGCATACCATCCAGGTACAAGGACGCCGTTGTGAACAGTGCCATACCAATGGTGAGGCTGCAGGACTGGGCCGCTCTGTCTTTTACAAGGCAGAGGACACCTGGGTACCGCAGCTGGATTCCGGTCGTGCCGGCCTGCCCATGGATTTTCAGATCAAGCAGGCTGTGTCTGAAGATGGTCAAGCCCTGCAGATTACCACCCAGAAGGGTGCCCGTTTCTTCAACAAGGAAGAGATGGATGCGCTGCTGACTAAATCAGACGCCTATCGGGCGTTGCGCTACCAGGATCTGCAGGAGCGTAATTTTGGTGCGCTGCTTGATCGCAAATCGCCAATGTTGACCGGTGGTGCCAAGCGTATGGTTAAACAGGGGATTTCCAACGGCGATGTCCGTAAGGTCGGTTCCTACTATGATACCAAACGCTATGGCTTCTGGCAGACCGATCCGGTTGTCTTTACCGATGACTATTTCAAGAAGGGTTTGAAAAAGAAAACCGGTCAGGCTGTCTGGACGGATCCGGTCATTCAGGAGGAGAAAAAGGTTATCGAAGCTGGATCCAGGACTTTTCTCACCCCGGAAAACACTAACTTCAACTGGATACCTGAAGATCAGAAATAGTCGAACCTGATCAGCAGGATATTTCTTGCCGGGGTACTGCTCAAGCAGTACCCCGGTATTGCTGTTTGTATAGTAATGAGAAAACAGAGATGAGCATTCAAATCAGTAATGGTAGGTTTTGTTTGAATGTTGATTCCTGAGTTCTAATTACAAAGAGGAGAAATACACTATGAAAAAAAAGTCAGGGTATGCAAAACTCTTGGTTTCTGTTCTGACTGTCGGGCTGATAGTCGGTTTGAGTGTGCCGACTTTTGCTGCAGGTAATGCCAAGCGCGGAAAACGGCAGTATGATCAATATTGTACACCATGTCATGGAAAAAACGGTCAGGGCGATGGTACGAGGATGAAGGTGGAAAAGTTTGATCCTCCACCGCGAAACCATACCGATGGCAAGGTTATGAACACGCGAACTGATCTGGAACTGTTCAAGACAATTCAAAACGGTGGAAAATCGATGAACTTTTCCCATATCATGCCGCAGTGGAAGCATATTTTTAAGGATAAGCAGATTTGGGATATTCTGGCCTACGTCCGTTCGCTGGCAAAGAATCCGGAATGGACCGGGACACCGATTCCGAAAGATCCTGCTGCTGAAAAAAAACAGTAGGCAGAGTATTATTAATAATGACCGCCGGAAGTTGCGGCACATACTGACAATTGTGAGGTAACTATGCGAACATTGATGATTGCAGCAGGGATACTATTGTTCTTGACGAGTGGTGTACAGGCTGAGGAAAAAAAGGACTTTGATTTTGCCGGGGTAACGACCTGCAAGAAGTGCCATCGTAAGGTGTGGAAATCCTGGAAAGAGACCCCGATGGCGACTTCTTTTGATATTTTAAAACCGGGGGAACGGGCCGATATCAAGAAAAAAGCCGGCTTGGATCCGCAAAAGGATTACACCAGGGATGCTTCCTGCCTGCCCTGCCATACCACCGGATACGGTAAAACTGGTGGTTTTGTCTCCATGGAGAAAACCCCTTCCATGGCCGGTGTAAGCTGTGAGGCATGTCACGGAGCGGGTAAAGAGTATAACAAGGTCATGAAGAAACACAGTCGGAACTATACGGAAGAAGAAATTCTACATGTCGGTTTAAACAAGGATCCTCGTGTCACCTGTATAACCTGTCACAATGAAAAAAGTCCAACCCGTAAGTTTCAGGAATCTTTTGATGCGCAGGAGCATGATTGGCCTGGACACGATCCGGTTACGTTGAAATACCACACTCCGGAATACCAGGTGAACAAATAAGCTACGTGTGGGTAACCTCGATTGCATTTTTAATGGAGAAAGTCATATTCGTACTCTGCTATCAGTATACGGAAAAGGTATTGTTATGAAGAAATCAGCAGGTTATTTGTTGGCAGCGATTGTGCTGATGTTTTGCCTCGTTGGCCAGGCACAGTCAGAGACAATTTATATAAAAATCAAAAATTTCAACTTTTACCCACCGGATCCGGTCATTAATGTCGGTGATACCGTGGTCTGGGAAAACACCATGAACTACGGGCACTGGGTTATTTCCGGTGTTGATATGCGGCATGACAACAAATTTTTTTCCTACCTGCTGCTGAAAGGGACAAAGTTCAGTTATACCTTTCGCGTGCCCGGTGATTACCCTTATTACTGCCCCATTCATTCCATGCAGGCAATGGTCAGCGTTGTTGATCCCAATGCCGGTCAGGAGAAGAAAGAAGAAGGAGGCGAAGCAGCACCAACGACCCGCCGCCGTCGCCGTTGATTTCATTGACATCTTCCTTGAAAGTGAGGGCTTTGCTGGGAGTTGTTGCCGTAATGTTGCTGGTTGTTGTTTTTGTTGTCCGGCATGATTTCCGGGTAGTAAGTGATGCGGGCAGTTCTGAGCTGTTGCGTTTTCAACAAATGATTGGTGGTGTTGGAATGGGCGCAGTGACCGTACCTGCCTGGAACTTCAGTGATTTTGATCCCCGTCTGCAGACGGAATCAACAGATACGCTGTATCCGATTCCAGGCGGTTATGCATATTCCCCGGACCGGTTGGCCATGGTCTCCGCTTTTCAGAAACCTTAGGGCTTTACCGGTATCCCTCTTGAGAGGGCAGGGGGACTGTTGTTCCAAATAGGCACCCTTTTTGGCCGGGGCTTTGTTTTACATGCAGAAACACGTCAATCTTTTCATAGAAGCCGTTACATCAATTCTGCGTAACAGGGGGCGAAGCAGTGTTGTCCTGCTCTGTCTCCTCGGGGTGCTCCTGCCCTTTGTAACAGCCATGGCAGTGGCAGAGGGGGTTCGTTACCAGTCAGCTTTTTCAGTGAACGGCGGCGCTGATCTCTACATTACCAGGGAGCAGTATGGCAGAAATGGTCCTGTGGCCCTGTCTATGATTCCTGAGTTAGAGCAGTTGCCCGCTGTGACCCGGGTGCTGCCGCGGATTGTGGGGCGAACCTACCTTGGTGAGAATCTGGCGGTTGTGGTTGGGATTGATCGGTTCCGGCTCCCTGCAGGTCAGAAAAAGAAGGCTCCTGAGCGGGGACAGGCCTTGATCGGTAAATCCCTGGCCGCTCGACTGGAACTGTCTGTGGGCAGTGAGTTCCATTTCGGACTCTTTCCTGCTTTACCCTTTATTGTCAAAGAACTTATCGAGCCTTCCCTGTCCATGTGGTCTTCCTCCATGGTTATTGTCAACTTTAACGATGCCGAGCAGCTGTTTAAACTGCCGGGTTTTGCCTCTGAGATTCTTGTCTACTGTCGACCTGGAACAGCAGACGGTATAGCTGAACAGCTAAGCAGTGTAGGAAAACCGTGGCAGATGACCGCACCCCTGCGAATTCAGACTAAAAAGATTGTCAGTCAATATGTTGGTCGTGGTTTTGATATTCAGTCCGGAACATTTGCTATGTTCTATGTGACGGCATTTGCTCTGGCCATCCCGGCGCTCCTGATCCTGTCCGGATTCGGCCGCGGGGTACGAAGGCGGGAGATCGGCATCATGAAGGCTACAGGATGGCAGACCCTGGATGTCTTGGAAATGACCTGCATGGAAAATCTGTTTCTGGCTCTCAGCGGCAGCGTGCTCGCCATTTTTTTTGCTATTATCTGGCTGAAGGTGGCCAATGGTATTGCTATTGCGCCGCTGTTTATCAGCGGCAGCGGCTGGATTCCTGATTTTCCGGTGCCGGCTGCTTTTACACCAATGCCGGCCCTGTTTTCTTTTCTTTTTGGCCTGACCCTGACTATGGTCGGAACCATTGTTCCCACCTGGCGAGCGGCAGTTACGCCACCGCTGACGACAATGAATTAACAGCTAATGGTTTCGAGAAATTCAATGGGAAAATGGATTTGGAAATTTTCTGCGAACCTGTTGCAGGAGCAGTTATGAATGCATCTGTAAAAAAACCTCATCTTTTTATGATGATTTTCCTGCTGCTGGCAGGGACTGTCAACTGCTATGGAGAAGCAAACAGTCGGCGTGGCAGCAGGATTTATGGACAGTATTGTACCCCCTGTCATGGCCAGCAGGGAAACGGCAGAGGGCCAAGGGCAGGAAACGAGGCGCTGCAACCTCCGCCAAGAGATCATACCAATGGCTTTTATATGAACATGCAAACAGATATTCGTTTGTTCAAGGTTATCAAGTTTGGCGGTAAGGCCAACAACCTGTCTCATATTATGCCCCAGTGGAAACATATACTCTCGGATGAGCAGATTTTTGATATTGTCGCCCACCTGCGATCCCTTGCCAAGGACCCGCCCTATGAAAAGTCGGAGACCTCCAACTGGGGAAAAAATCCTTATGCCGCAGATGAACGGCAACCCCTGAGTTCTCCTGCCGATAAAAAATGATGTTGCTTGAAGGTGATCAGCTCACCAGAAAATATCAGGTGGCAGGCCAGGAGCCTGTCTGGGCACTTCGTGACGTTTCCTGCCGGATTGCAGCCGGCAGTTGGACAACTATTGCCGGACCATCGGGATCGGGCAAGAGCAGCCTGCTCGCCCTGTTGGCAGCCCTTGACCGGCCAACCGCGGGACGTGTCCTGGTAGAAGGACAGGACATCAGTTTTGCCACCGATGTCCGGCAGGCCCTGTATCGTAAAGAACGGATAGGTATTGTCTTTCAGGAATATCAGCTTCTGGAACAACTCACTGCCTGGGAAAATGTGGCCATGCCGCTTCTGGTAACCAATATGAAGTACAGGGCCCGTCAGCAAAGGGCCATGGAACTTCTGGCTGTGGTGGGGCTCGAGTCCAGGGCTGTTCACCTGCCACGCCAGCTCTCCGGTGGTGAGCGGCAGCGGGTGGCCCTGGCCCGGGCCCTGGTCCATGATCCGGATATCCTCTTTGCCGATGAGCCGACCTCCAACATTGATAACAATGCCGTCCAGATGGTTATGACCATGTTTAACAGGCTGAAAAAGGAAGGCCATACCCTGGTCATTATCAGTCATGATCCGCAGATGGAGGCACCGGCCGACCAGATACTCAGCCTTGAAAACGGGAGGCTGGCAGCATGATAGTCAATCCATGGAGTGTCTCTGCCCTGACAATTGACCTGCTCTCTGCCGCTCTTGCCGGGGCCACGGTTGTCAGTGCAGTCAGGTTGATTATTGGTACCCGTCCCGGAAAAGAGATCAGCGGCCAGGGGATGACCAGCCAGGAGGAGCGGATGTATCTTGCTTTCTGGATGGGCGTGGTCCTGCTGGCTGTCCGGTTTCTGGCCTGGCCCTTGTTTTACCTGGTCCTGCACAGCTTTATCTCTGAAATTGAGGGGGCAATGTGTATTTTCGGCACCAGAAACATGCTGCCGGTCCTGACCCGTTCTCTTGAGGTGCTCAAGCCCCTGCTTTTTTTTATTGGACTTGTCTGGCTGGTTCTCTTTCGTCTGGAACGGTTTGCCACTCTTCCCAAAAAGGGAATGCGTGCAGGTAGCTTTATCCTGGCCATGCTTTTGTTATGCAGTCTGACTGCATTGGTTGATTCAGTGGCCAGTGCGGTTCTCTGGATGCGAAGTTCTTCAGAACTAGCGGTTTCCTGCTGTACAACCGTCACCGATATTCCTTCGCGTTTTACGATCTGGATGCCGGTTTCTTTATTTGGACCAACTTATGAACAGCCGTTATGGTATCTTTTTTTTATCGTTAATGGCCTGTCATCAGCATTACTGGTCCTGGCATATCGGGCAGTCGACCGGATGCAGTCGCCGCTTGCTCTTTTCAGCCTGGTCGGTCTGGTATCCCTGGTCAATTGCATTCTTACCGTAATTGCCTATATCGAGGTCATAGCACCGCGATTGATGCGGCTGCCCTTTCATCACTGTCTTTACTGTATGGTGCAGAATGTTATTGATGCACCTGTTTTTGTGGCCCTGTTTATTGTGGGAACATGCACGGCTGTTGCGGTTTTTCCTGTCTGGTTTTTTGCCCGTTCCTGGGCCGGAATGGATGCACTGATCTCAGTTGTCCGGGCGTTGCTCATGACCGGCTTTCTCTGCCTGACCGGTTCAGTGCTGATGATTGCTATCCATTTGCTGGTGCCGCTATTTCATTAACTGCATGGTGTATCCGGTGATTCTGAAAGATATTGACAATACCAGAAGAGAAAGTTGTTCTTTTGCTGACAGATTACGTCGCTGACTATTGTGAAACGTATACTTTTTTCCATTGTCTTTCTGTTCGTTATTGGTCTGGTTGCCATAGCGGCTACGTTATGGCAGCAGCCCCGGCAGCAGTGTATTGTTGACGGCACTGATATTGTTCCCATCACCAGGGTAGAGATCTCCGAGCAGGATGGTACCAGCAAGCTTTTTTGTTCTGTCTGCTGCGCCCGGGTCTGGCTTGATGCACATTCGGATGTTGCGGGTGAACTGGCTGCCGGTCAGGCCGGATTGACGGTTGTTGACGAGGTCTCGGGTCTACCGGTTGACGGCAGTCTTGCCTACTGGATCAGATCCAGCCAGTTCAGTCGCCGGGAAAATAAATGTCAGCTGCATGTATTTAAAGAAAAACGGGATGCATCGCGACATCTGCGTAATCACCAGGGACAGGAAATGGTCGGTTACCTGGCAGGACTCGGTAAAAAACTGCCTTGGGCCGCAAATTTTAGCGCAATGGACCTTGCAGGTGTTGAACATCAATTACATGAGTATCGTGGCAAGGTTGTGTTTCTTCGTTTCTGGAGCAGTGCCAACCCCTTTACCCGAACAGATCTTTCAAACCTGCAGCAGGCATATGACCGCTTTAAAGAGCGTGGCTTTACAGTGGTTGCCGTGAATGTGGAACAGGATGCGGAAACAGTACGGATTTTTTTGGCGAAACTGGACATTACCTTTCCTGTCCTGCTTGATCCCAAGGGCAGGATAGCCGATCGGTACCGTGTCACCGGCTATCCCACCGGTTTCCTCATTGATAGGTCCGGGATCGTCCAGTCCAGCTCGGTGGGAGAAGTCTCAGCGGACCTGATGGAGCCGCTCCTCTATCCGTTATGGTAGCTGCAAACTTTCTGTATGCAGCTGAAAAGTTACCTGGCGGCTACTGTTGACTGTTTGTAAGAAAAGTTGGGATTGCAACAGATGAATTATTGATTATATTAGTTGGGAATCATAATTGTTTTGTTGATTTTGGTTAACCTTCAAAGGGATGAATGTTAACGTCAGATAAAATTTTTGAATAGGAGTAGAGCATGAAGAAAATTATGCAGGGGCTGACAGTGGGATTATTTGCAGCAATGTTTTTTTGGGGGGGACATGCTGCCCATGCCTTTGATGCCAAGTACAAGTATATTATCCCAACCATGAAGACCCAGCAGGACGTGGACAAGGTCACAGCATTTATCAAAACCCTGCCCGGTATTATGGATGTCACCGTCCTGCTTGACAATCATGAGATAATTGTCTTTTTTGATGACGAAGAGCTTGATGACGAGAAGATGCAGCTCCGGATTCCTTTGAAAAAAGAGATAGGCTACCCTGTTGAGCGTTACGATATCCTCTATGAGGATCCCAATAAACGAAATTAATTTTCTGCCGGGTATTCTGGTAGAATAATACGTCCGAAAAATAAGCGGCGGGGAATCCTGAAGATAGGATTCCCCGCCGTCTTACGATCAGTTCATAACTCCTTCCCGCGGTTCTTTCAGGAGCATCATTTTTTCCACCGGAAAGCCTGCTCTGAGCAGCACCTTTTTTATTGCCTCTTCGTCGGTTCTTTCATCGTCATAAAATAACATCAATGAGCTGGTATCAAGATTGATAGTCACGTCATAGACCCCGATGATGTCGTTGAGCAGGTCAAAGACCTGCACGGCGGTTTCCCTGTTATCCATAATCGGCACAACGTATTTCCACTGATACTCCAGGCTGTATGCCGGAATTGAGCAACAGAGAGTGGAGAAGAACAGGAGTATGGAAAAGAAATATGGTATTTTTTTCATATCGTATTCGTTTGCTTCGTAATGGTTAATTATGACGGTTTCCGGCTTGTTTGAGTTAATCAATCATGGCTGTCAGGTTTTTCCAGTAAAACTTCCCAGCGGTCCACCGGATAACCCATGTCCCGCAGTGGTACACGGAGGTCAAAGCGTTCGTCGTCCAGAATTTCATCTTCCAGGTAGATATACACCCAGTGCCGGTCAAGTACAGTCTCGACTTTTTGCACACCTTCATGGCCGGAGATGAAATTCACTATTTTGTTGCTATCCTGCTCGGTATTCATCGAAAAAATATAATATTTGATGATGAAGTCAGCCGCAAAGGCCGTTGAGAACCCTGTAACTAAGATGAAGAACAGGGAAAGCGTAATGCAATATTTAAGGGGGTTCATGTTTTCTTTGATCTCCGCCGAAGTTTGAAGATTTTCAGTTAAGGCACCCTTTAATGATTGTTCAAAATGATATCCGGCGTCAGCTCGGAGAAGCGGTAGACCTTGCCTCCTTTTTCCCTGGCCAGTTTTTCGGCATCTTTCAGTTGCCTGAAGGGAAGGGCCTCCTGGCCCATGGGCCCTAAGACCGAAGATCCGGCCAGATAGTAGAGGCCGTCGGCATATTCCCATCCCCCTTCCGGGTACACCTGTACCCAGGTGGCCTTGATCTTTGTTGGATTTTTTACGTATTTTGCAGGTTCGCTCTTGAAGCTAACCAGGCACTTGGTGGAACAGAAGTGGATGGTCGAGCCGTCGGCAGTCTGCACCTGGCTGTGATGATGGGGGAAACGGGCGGGGTACATGCCGCAGACCTGGCAGCGGGTTTCAGGCCCAGGCTCTACAATCTTGCCTTTTTTGATCCGTTTACCCTCTATTTTTTTATACGATGCCTCCAGTTCACCCGTGGCTGCTGCCAGGGCTCCTGAAAAATCCGTACTCATCCCGCCATGTTCTTTGATAAAGGCGTCTGCCGCATTTTGATTGGCAAAGGCCAATTTAGAGCGCATGGTCATGGTGCCCCGTGCATCGGAGCCAATGACATAGATTGCCGTGTCAACAGGGATGAGAGTCTCTGGCTTGAGGTAGAGCGCGACTCGGACTTTCTTTGCCGGTTGTCCAGCCTTACCGGCCATATCAGCCAGGCAGCGGATGGAGCAGGTGGTGAATTCGTTACCCTCAAGCTTAAATGTATGACGGGTACGGCCCCACATCCGGATATCCATCCCGCAGTTGGGGCATTGGGCAGGCTTGATGCCGGGTATTCCACCCTTGACCGGGTGAGCTATCTGATCGCCTGCCCAAAGCAGGCCCGGCTGCAGCATGGTAATAAGAGAAACCGACAGGGTGGATTTGATCAGGGTGCGTCGGGATAGGGTATAGCGCATCATTTGAATCCTCCTTTCACTGTATCCAGAGCTTGTTGCAGGGTAAGCACTTTGCCGCTAAAACCTTTGACAAAGCGGTTGGCATGGTCTTGAGAGGCAAAGGCTATGAAACCGGGGCCCATATCGGTGATAATGGAGCTGTGATATACATACCATGCCTTGTCAGCAGGCAGAGTTTTATGGCTGAACAGATCAGTTGCAGTCGCTGACTTAAATTTTTCTTTTAAGTTCAGCTGCAGCAGCAGACCGCACTGGACTCCGCAGGTTGTATATGTATTTCCCTCCGTATCCGTGACCTGATAGCGGACATGGGTATATTTTGTCAGATCCATGCCGCACATGATGCATTGCTGATGTTCCTGCGCCGCAAGGCCGAAGGGATACACAAGAAAGAGTAACAGCAAAAAGAGAAAGAGAGACCGTTGGGGCATCAGTTGTTTTGGCAGCGGAATTTATAAAAAAAATACAGAGAGATAACTTTTATTAATTGGTAACTATTCAGGCGGAGCCGCCAAATTGGCATAACCACCGAGTTGTAACTGTCCAGGAGTGCCCCATATTGGGTCATTCTGGACTTCGAAGCATACTTCTGCTATTCGAGAAGGCCCAGGTAGCGAGGAACGAGACTCCGAATGGGACAAGATGGGGTGCTCATGAATAAGTTACATTAATTGTATCATTATTCCCTTCAATTACAAGTGATTTTGTCGTACATTAACAGCTTGGAATGTCAAAGGGGACACACTTCATAAACGAGGGATAGTATGGGAAAAATTTTAATGACTGTATTGGTAACTTTTATAGCCTTGACCTGCTCTTCTCCTCTGCTTGCAGCAGGTATGGATGAGTGGCAGGAACTCAACAGCCAGACCATAGGTTTTTACAAGGAACAAAAGTTTACAAAGGCCTCCGGAGCCGGGCGCCGGACCGTTGCCGTGGCCCGGGAACTGCCTGAAACAGATAAAGACAAGCTTGCCTCCTCGCTGGGCAATCTGGCCATGATTTATACCCATCTCGGCAAGTTCGCTGAAGCCGAGGAGCTGGCCAAGGAGGAGCTTGAATTACGCCGGCAGATTTTTGGTAAAGATAATCCAGAGGTTATCACGGCCTGGAACCATCTTGCAATCATCTATACCATGGCCTCCAAAATGGCAGAGGTCAATCCTGATGCCGAGCACTGTCTGCTCCAGATTGTGGCCATTGAGGAGAAGGCCAACGGTAAAGAGAGCCCGGCTATTGTTCCTGCCCTGATGAAGCTGGAAAAGTATTACCGGATTACCGGCAACAGCGAAAAGGAAAAAGAGGTTGCCGGTCGAATTGCTGCACTGCAGCCATCGGCGAATTGATTGAGAGCTTTCAAGCTGCTGGAGATTTGAAGACTGTGACAAAACCGTTTCAGAAACCGCTGCACATTACGCTCAGTGTTTTGTTCACGATCCTGATCCTTAGTGTCGGTTTTGTTATCAGTCTCTACAGCTACCAGAAAACTACGGCCATAGTCATTACCGCAACCAATAGGATTTTTAATGAACTTGCCCTTGAGGTGGCACGAAATTTCAAAGGGACGTACAGTCCGGTTATCCAGGCCGTCAGCCTTCTCTCACACACCGACGCGGTCACCGGAAAAACCCTGGAGGAGCGGTTAGGTTCTATTTTCCTGCTGGCTGATGTCCTGAAACATGAGCCGGCTGTATCCGGTCTGCAGGTAGGTTATGCAAACGGCGATTATTTTATCATTCGTCCCCTGCCTTCCGAGTATGAGACCAAGCTGTTTGCAGCCCCTGAAGATGCAGCGTATGTGGTTGATGATATAGCGATGGATGCATCCGGCAGCAGGGTCATGCGCCGAATTTTTTTGAATTGGAAATTACAGGAACTTGTGCGGCGTGATCCGGTTCCATCCAGTTATGATCCCAGGAAAAGACCGTGGTTTATCCGGGCAATGGAGAGTCCGGCTGTTGTTTCAACCCCGCCCTATTTTTTTCATT
>Ga0209013_10002623_pt1 | contig 16190 bp, 13 predicted proteins | sample Cruoilmetagenom2_FD_187291 | JGI IMG/M metagenome (GOLD analysis project Ga0209013, IMG submission 187291) | Oil polluted marine microbial communities from Coal Oil Point, Santa Barbara, California, USA - Sample 2 (SPAdes) (version 2) | ecosystem: Environmental > Aquatic > Marine > Oil seeps ...
GCATTGCAGTGCAAATTTCTGCATGAAACACGCCGCATGAAGAAGGCGATGGTGGCTACCCTGCCGAAGCGCCGGCAACTGGGAGATGCATTCGACAAATCAACGAATGACTCGTTCCTGTCCTTTATCGAAGCGAATGCCACATGCCCTGATGAAGCTGAATTTGCGCGACAGGTAGATACGGCGATACAGGTGCTCGATGCTGCCTTCTCAGACAAACCATTACCTTGAAACAACTCACGACACTATTCCATCGATGAAATATCTGCACCGCTCGATCATTTTGCTGCTGGGGTTTTGCCTCCTGCTACCATCTCCCTCAGCTCTGGCAGATGATGCCTTCAGGGTTATCGCCAGCATCAAGCCCATACACTCGATCCTGGCAGGCCTGATGCAGGGGACTGAAGGACTGGAACTGCTGGTTGGGCCGGGTGAGATCCCCTACGGATATGAGCTGACTAAGCAGCAGGAAACCAGTCTGGCGCAAGCGGACATGATCGTCTGGGTGGGCCCGGAACTGGAATCATTTCTAATCAACCCACTTAACAATCTCAAACCCGGGACTACGATTGAGACACTGCTGGACAATCCCGAAATCAAGGTACTGCCTTCACGCTGGAATGAGAGCGAGCGCGACCCTTACATCTGGGTGGACAGCCGTAATGCCATCATCCTGATGGATGAGCTGGCCAGAAGTCTGATGCGTAATGACCCAGCGCACGCTCATCTCTACGAACGTAACCGCAAGCTTATGCTTGCCAGGCTGGCAGAACTGGATCGTCGCCTGGAATATGGCTATCGCGGTTTGAAGAGCGGCATTGGCATCGCCTGGTACGATACTCTGCAGTATTTTGAACAGGCCTATGCACTGAAGATTCGCGACGTTGTTGCTCAATCCCCCGTGCATCCTGTTCAAGCCGAACACCTGCTCGACGGGCGGACCAGACTGTCAGAAGGCTACTACGCCTGCCTCATCACAGAGTCGAACATGCCGATGAAGGAGCTGGCACTGTTAGTCGGCGATACCAGAATAAACACAGGGGAACTGGACAGCTTCGGCAGCAGACTTCAGCCAGGACCGGATCTCTATTCTGAACTGATGGAAAACAATACCCGCGTCATAAAGGAATGTCTGAAAGGGATTGATACTGAAACAACTGTGGCTGAAGAGGAAGAATATATACCCGCAACCAGCAAGATCCGCGGCAAATTCATGCTGGTAGACCAGGATGGCAATCTGGTCACTGAAACGGATATGCAGGGGAAATATCAGATGCTTTATTTCGGTTATACCTACTGCCCTGACGTCTGCCCGTCTTCACTTCAGGTTATGTCGCTTGCACTCAAAAAGCTGGGTGATAAAGCAGACAGGATCCAGCCTTACTTCATAACTGTCGACCCTGAGCGGGACACCGTTGATATTATTAAAAGCTATGTCAGTTACTTCGGCACTGACCTGATTGGCCTGACCGGCAGCAAAGCCATGCTCGAGCGGGTCGCAAAACAATACAAGGTCAGATATGAAAAGGTAGTCGAGGAAGGCATGGATCCGGAGAACTACGTAATGGATCACACCGCCAGCGTCTTCCTGATGGCTCCCGATGGTAGTTTCATCACCAAGTTCGCACATGGCATCACCCCCGACACCATGGTGGAGAAGATCAATGAGTATGTTCCTTGACGGCAAAAAAACTAACGCCAGGATAGAATAGCCTTCAATTGTGATAGCTTATCCTGCGTGCTGGTTTCGCGGACGCTTGCCAGCAGTTCATTAAGCTTGAACGCATGGTGGCCTTCATGGACCACACCCACCTGCGGCATATCTGCCAGGCCAACCTCTCTGGCATGCTCGACAAACCCCCTGTTCTTCCAGAAGAAGCCACCGGGCATAGTGGTCGGTATGACCAGCACATAAAACATTGCACGCCCAGGAACTGCTGTCACCAGCAGGGCAGCAGCAAGACCGCCAGCCAGAAACACGTTTGTGCTGCCTGTCATCACGACTCCGATGGAAATCAGCAGTCCCGTAAGCAGCGCGCTGTTACGCAGCCAGTATGGATAGGCATAAGTCGTTGTCTGTTCATAGTACGACACCGCTCCCTCGTTGCTTCCACGTTTCATATCGTAAGCATGTGAGATGATTCCGGCAGCCTCAAGCAGCAGACCTGCGGCAATGATCGCAGATAACGTGATGACCAACTGAGGTGTCATCACGCCAAATACCATGCCCGAAATCATGATCAGCAGGGCGCCCAGATATAGACCTGATCCGGTAAAACTCGCTGCGGTGTGCCAGTGGTCCCAGAATGGCCGCGCAGGGATGCGGTAGAGCTTGTACATGTAGTAACCACCGACGGCAACACCTGTCAGTGCCAGCATTACGAATATATGACTGAGAATCAGGCTCACACTTTCCTCAAATATACTGAAGAAAGTAAATCCTGCCAGGCCGGTAAAAAATAATGAGACTCCGGCGATTTCCCGACTGACGGGTGATAATCGTAGATTATAGAACCCGCGGTAAAAGCGATGCGGTTTGCCAAGATGCATGTTGAGCTTATACAGGCCGATGCCCATCAGTATGACCAGCAATCCAAGTGTTGGCAGGAAAGCATTCCCTGATGTGAAGCCAGCCGTGGCTTCAGTTAAATCCCATACGCCTGTCAGCAGGACGACGAACGCACCCATAACTGCCTGTACACTGAGAGTAAAAGCGATATGGGCGTTTTCGTGAGATCCCAGCAGTCTGTCCAGATTCCACTCCCGCTTGAAGCCTCGCCCTGGATCTATAGCTGGACGAAATTCACTACTGTTGTCATCCCGATGATATTTCACCGCAGCACTATCCGCACGCGCCATGTCACGCTGCGTAGTGCGCGTCTGCTGAAAGCGAATGTTCGGGTGTGTGATGTCCGTGCGCGGGAATCCCGGTATCTCGGTCTTTGCCTGGGTTCGACGTTCGGGTATGTTTTCGATTACACCAAAATCAAGTGCATTGCCTAGACATGCCGACACGCAGGCGGGCTTCAAGCCCACTTCCAGCCTGTCCACACACATGTTGCACTTGCTGACCTGTCCCTGAACCGGGTCGAGCTGCGGGGCATTGTAGGGGCACACCCAGGTACAGTAGCCACAGCCAAAGCAGATATCCGGGTCCTGAAGCACTGCGCCGTATTCGGCAAACTTGGTATAGGCGCGTGTCGGACAACCCTTGAGACAAACCGGGTCATCGCAGTGGTTGCACGCCATGGATATGTTAATTCGCTGATAGTCAGGATACGTGCCGCCCTCGACAAAACCCACTGAGCGAAACGCAATATGTGCCGGGTTGTCATTCTTCTCGCTGCAGGCAGCCTCACAGGCATGGCAGGCAATGCAGTTATCGGCATTGAAATAGAAGCCGTGCTGCTTGTAACGGTTCGGATTATCGCCTATTCCATGATCATCGTTGATGTTCAGACTGGCATCACGAAGCTCATCTTCTGCTGGCACCGTATCAACAGGCTTACCGTAGCAATTTTGTTCCTGGCAGGTGTTATCTTTCAGGATTGCGTAATCGGGCTCGTTGTCGCGTACTTCAAACATGGCTTAAAACGCTCTCATCTCCATGCTCAGTTTCGCGGCAGCTTTCTGATCAGCAATGGTTTCGATTCTGACTGCTGACTGCTTGTAGGCTGGCTGTCGTGAATGTGGGTCCAGCAGTCCCAGCGTCAACCGGTTGGCGCAATCGTGAAAATGGAATGGCAGGAAAATCATGTTCTTAGCAACACGCTGGGTCGGCATCGCCATTACCACTGCATCTGAACGCGGTGAAACCAGCCTCACATATTCACCGTGTGCAATTCCAAGTTCGGCGGCAGCATCCGGGTTAATTTCAATAAACGGGATGGGACTGTATTTATTGTTGTTGCCAAGCTTGCCGGTCTTGGTGCGGCCATGCCAGTGCTCAATCAATCGCCCTGTATTCAGCCAGAAAGGAAACTTCTCGTCAGGCACTTCATTGTTGTCAACAAATGGCAGCGGGATAAGCTTTGCCCTGCCATCTGAATAGGTGAAGCTGGCATCCTCAGTATAGATGCGCTTGCCACCCGATGGCGGTGTTTCACCAGTATCCAGCTGCTCGCGTGTGTAGGGCCACTGAATCCCGCGATGTTCTTCAATGAGTTCGTGATTCATGCCTGATATATCTGCCAACCTGCCTTCCGATAGCTTCGTCATCTCCAGGAAGATATCTGCCGACTTGTCCGGAAAACTGACCTTGTCATCCTTGTTGAAGCGTTTTGCAACCTGGTTGAAGATCCACAGATCGGGTTTGGCCTGCCCGGGCGGGGCGGCTATCGGTTTAACGACATTGATGCGGCGCTCGGTATTGGTCATCACACCATCCTTTTCCGCCCAGGTACCCGCGGGCAGATAGACATGTGCATACTGGGCGCTCTCTGTGTCTTCATAGCAGTCCTGTACAACACAGAACTCCAGGCTCTCCATTGCCTTGCGCACGCGTGCCGTATTCGGCAGCGAAGACATCGGGTTGGTGGCAATCAACCATAGCCCCTTGATCTGGCCGCTCTCTATCGCAGGGTAGATGTCGGTCTGGTACAGGCCACGTTTTTTCGGGAAGAACTCCGGGTCCACATTCCAGAATTTTGCCACCTCGTTACGATGCTCGGCATTCTCAAGTACACGGTAGTTGGGCAGGCCTGAGCAGGACGACCATTCACGTGTGCCCATGGCATTGCACTGCCCGGTAATGGACAGGCTGGTACCACCCGGCTTGCCGATGTTGCCGGTTACCAGTGATAGATTGTTAATGCCGACAACGCCGTCTGAACCGTGCGTGGACTGATTGATACCCATGGTCCAGATGGACATGGAAGCATCGGCCTTCGCATACAGACGGGCGACATTTCGGATTGTATCCTCATCAATACCGCAGATCTTCGCCGCCATGACCGGATTGTAAATGGCAACTTCTGCTTCCAGTTCTTCAATGCCATTTGTGTTTGCTTCGATGTAGCGACGATCTTCCAGCCCTTCGTCGAAAATGACATGCATCATCGCATTCATCAGCACCACGTCGGTGCCGGGGGTGATGGGCAGATGCATGTGTGCATTCTGCGCCAGCATTGTGACACGCGGATCAATAACAATGAGAGGGAAGCCGCGTTTTTCCTGCGCCTCCTTCATGCGCCAGTAGATGATCGGGTGCTGCTCGGGAAGATTAGAGCCCCAGGCAATCAGGCAGTCGGTATGTTCAAAGTCCTCGTAGCACCCCGGTGGCCCATCAGAGCCGAAGGAGCGTTTGTAACCACTGACTGCCGATGACATGCACAGTGTCGTGTTGCCATCGTAGTTGTTGGTGCCAATGAGTCCACGAGTTAGCTTGCCAAGCGTGTAGAATTCCTCAGTGAGCATCTGGCCAGTCGAAATGATGGCAAAGGCGTCAGGACCATATTTTTCCTGGATACGTCGAATCTCGTCATGCACCTTATCTAAAGCAGGATCCCAATCCGTTGCTTTCCATGGCTGATGCCAGTGATCACGTATCTTTACTTCTGTACCACGCCCGGCAGAGTCGAACAGCTCGTGCTCGAATATGCCCTTCAGGCATAACTTGCCACGATTGACATCCGCCTCGGCCACACCGCGCGATGACACTGGCTTGCCTTCTGCATTCAACCCCACCTCGATTGAGCAACCGGTCGAACAGTAGCCGCATGTGGCATATTTCCACTCGACCACGCCTTTGTCGGCGATCTTGATGGGGTTTTTCTGGGTACGTCCGAAAAGCATAATAATGGGAAGGTGTAATAGCGATGCACAAAGTGGCAGATGTTGGGTGCTTGTGCAGGAAGTGTTTTTGTCATGGCAGCTCTATTGCATCCATGCAATCGCTGCATTCGCACATCCATGTGCAGCAGATGACAAAACCAAGCGCACATGGATGTGTTCACAGCGTCTTCCGGAACAAGTACCCAATAGCTGTCACGTATATCAGAATATACCCGTTACCAATTCCTCCGCTTTATAACTCTGCCAGGTTCTTATGAAAGATCGCCTTATGCACATCGCCCAGACTCAGCATTCCAACAACGATGCCATCCTGTGCAACCGGAATACGACGAAAACGGTGACGTACCATGACTGTTGCGGCACGCAGAATATGCATGTCCGGCGATACTGTCTGCACATTCTTAATCATGACATCTGCGACCTTCATACTAAGCACGCTCTTGTACTGCCCCATCATTTCGTCCAGATCAATGCCGGCGAATCCTTCCATCAGATCATCGAGGCTCGGGAAAAGTTTGTGCAGCAAATCTTTCTCAGCAATGATGCCAATAATCCTGTCGCCATCTTCAACCACCGGCAGACCGCTGTAGCGATACAGGCACATCAGTGATGCGACCTCAACCAGTTTGGTATCCGGGCTCACGGTCCTTACCGAGCTGGACATGATGTCTTTTACCTGCATGTTATCTCTCCTGTTTCTGTTATTTTCGACGCGGAACAGGTCTATTTATCACACCCGTCGATTGGCTGCATTGACAGAAACACGGTGTTGCCCTCGATTTTGACTGGATAGGTCGGCGCACAGCCCTCATCAGGGGCCACGGCTTCACCATTGTTCAGGCCAATACACCAGTTGTGCATAGGACAGGTTACCGTCTTGCCGTAGACAATACCTTCAGACAAGGGACCACCCTTGTGCGGGCAGCGATTTAGCAGCGCGAAGATTTCGTCTTCCGAATTGCGAAACACAGCAATATCACCCTCCGCACGCTTGACGACGCGTGATCCCAACCTGGGAATGTCATCAATCTTGCCAACTTCGATCCAGTCTGTACTCTCTGAAACAACTGCATTCATGTTCAGGCTCCTACTGTTTTCAATGGAGTAAATTCATGTGCAGACTCGCCCTGCGCGCGCGCCTTCCAGGGATCGTCCTGGGCAATCTGCTGTGATATCTGGAAACGCCTGGCCAAAGCCTTGCGGCCAACTTCATCTTCCAGTACGCGTTCCTTGACGTAGCTTAAGCCTACCCGCTCGACCCACGGTGCAGTGCGCTCCAGATAACGCGCTTCCTCGCGATACACCTGTATGAAGGCAGCACAGTATTCCTCGACTTCTTCAGTCGTCGTTACACGGCACAACATGTCTGTGGCGCGAACCTTGACGCCGCCGTTGCCGCCGATGTGCAATTCCCAGCCGGACTCGATCGCAACGACGCCAAAGTCTTTGATAGTCGCCTCAGCACAATTACGTGGACAGCCGGATACCGCCATCTTGAATTTGTGCGGCATCCAGGATCCCCATGACAGCTTCTCAAGGTCGATACCCATTTGGGTTGAGTCCTGGGTGCCGAATCGGCACCAGGTAGAGCCGACGCATGTCTTGACCGTGCGCAGGGCCTTGCCATAGGCATGACCGGATACCAGTCCGCGTTCACTGAGGAAGTCCCACATCTCGGGGAGCTGTTCCTTCTCGATGCCCAGCAGGTTTATCCGCTGTCCACCGGTGATATGGACTTCACCTGCATCGAATTTTTCTGCTGCATCGGCAATGGCACGCAGTTCATCCGGAGTCGTCTTGCCACCCCAGATGCGTGGTATTACGGAAAATGTACCGTCCTTCTGGATATTGCCGTGCGCACGTTCGTTGATGAAACGAGACTGTGGGTCATCTATAGCCTCTTCAGGCCAGCTCGATATCAGGTAGTAGTTGATTGCCGGACGACAGACATGACAGCCATCGGAACTGCGCCATTCCATCTTGTCGAAGACCGTCTGTACTGATGTCAGTTTCTGGTCACGTATGGCTGCACGTACCTGATCATGGGTGAAGTCGGTACACTTGCAAACCGGCTTGCTTTCAGGAGCAGTGTAGTCACCACCCAAAGTATTTTCGAGTAGTTGTTCTACGAGACCCGTACAGGAACCGCAGGATGCTGCGGCCTTGGTATGCGCCTTTACATCATCCAGAGTGAACAGGCCTTTGGATGATATCGCGACAACAATCTCACCCTTGGTCACGCCGTTGCAGTCGCATACCTGTGCGTCATCGCTCATGGCCATGACACTGTTCTGACCACCGTGGCCTGAATCGCCCAGGTGGGCCTGGCCAAACAGTAATTGCTGGCGGATATCGGAGATATCTGTACCTTCGCGCATAAGCTGGAAGTACCAGGCGCCATCGATGGTGTCGCCGTACAATACAGCGCCTTCCAGTTTATCGTCCCTTAAAATCAGTCGCTTGTAGATTCCTGACTTGGGATCCTGCAGCACGATTTCTTCTGTTCCTTCGCCGCCAGAAAAATCACCTGCAGAAAATAAATCAATACCCGTCACTTTAAGTTTGGTTGATGTAACTGAGCCTTCATATCGACCATAGCCAAGTGTGGCAAGATGGTTTGCACAAACTTTTGCCTGTTCGAACAACGGTGCTACCAGTCCGTAGGTATTGCCCCTGTGCTGCACACATTCACCTACGGCATAGATGCGTGGATCAAACGTCTGCATGGTGTCAGAAACAACCAGGCCACGCTCACAATGCAGGCCGGCTTTTTGGGCCAGAGCCATATTCGGACGTATACCGACAGCCATGACCACAAGGTCCGCTTCAAGCTCGCTGCCATCGGCAAATCTTACTGCCCTGACGCGTTGATCACCGACGATCTCTGCGGTCTGGGCCTCCATCAGGAACTTCAGGCCTTTCTCTTCCAGTGAGGTCTTCAGCAGTGCCGCCGCAGGTTTGTCCAGCTGGCGCTCCATCAAAGTATCGAGCAGATGCACGACTGTGACATTCATGCCTTGCAGCATCAGACCATTGGCAGCTTCCAGGCCCAACAGGCCACCACCGATGACGACGGCATTCCTGTAGTCTTTTGCTGACTGGATCATCGTATCGACATCCGCGATATCGCGGAAACCGATGACGCCATCGAGTTCATGGCCTGGAACGGGAATGATGAAAGGATTCGAACCTGTTGCAATCAACAGACGGTCATAACTGAACTCCTTGCCGTCCTCTGTTTTGACCAGGTGTTTGACACGATCTATCTCGGTGACGAGTGAATCCGTGTATAGCGAGATATTGTTCTCGTCATACCATTCACGGCTGTTGAGAATGATGTCGTCTATTGTCTTGTCACCCGCTAGCACGGGCGACAGGAGTATTCTGTTGTAGTTTGGATGGGGCTCAGCACCGAAAACCGTAATGTCGTACATGTCCGGTTCCAGCTTGAGCAGCTCTTCCAGTGTGCGCATGCCGGCCATACCATTGCCGATCAGTATCAGTTTTTCTTTCATTTCTACCTCTAGCACCACAACGTGGCCACTCTTTTATCTTTAGTCCGGCATACAGAAGCAATGATCGTACCAATCCTGAATAAATCCCTGATATAATCCATAACTCTTTGTATATAAAAAGTATTAATTAAATACTCTTCTCAAGGATATGCACGCTGTTGGGAGAGTAGCTGATTGCTCATGGTGCATAGATGCACCGTTTACGAACCTCATGAGATCCTGATTAAGTTGATCAGAATCATTGTGACTAAACATTTTTTATGTAGTAAATAACTGGTCCGGTTTTTATTAATAGAGCACGACAAATGACCAAATACATTGGAATCCTTACCGCCGGTGGCGACAGCCCCGGTCTGAATGCGGCGATACGTGGAGTTGGCAAGGCTGCACAACAAAATTATGACATGCGTATTATCGGTTTCAGGGATGGTTTCCGCGACCTTGTAGAGAACAGGACAGTCAGCCTGGTGCAGGCCATCAAACAGCGGATTGCCAATGCCGAGATTGCCGAAGATAAAAAGGCCCGAAAACAGGCGAAAAAGGAGTTGCGTGATCTCGAAGCTGGCTTCAGCGACCATACACTCCTGCTGGCACGTCAGTTGGAAAAACTGACCGGGCTCGAGTCACGGCCAAGCATTCTTGGCCACTTGCAGCGTGGCGGTACACCTTCGGCTGCAGATCGGCTGCTGGCAACACGGCTGGGCACCGCCTGTGCTGGCCTGATCAACGATGGTGTCAGCGGCATCATGGTATCAGCACGAGGTGAAAGTGCTGTTCCGGTACCGTTGGAAGAGGTCGCCGGTAATACGAAACTGGTTCCTGCCGATCATCCGTGGGTTGAAAGTGCCCGGCGCGTCGGGGTCTCCTTAGGAGATTAGTCAGTGCAGGCTGCAAACGAGAAATCAATAAAACGTGCATCCACCGCAGCAATGGCATCTCTGTTGAATCTGACACTTTTACCTGTCATCGGGTTTATCTGGCTACTCTCTTTACTGAGTAAAACTGAAACAGATGGAATTGACCATTACCATGTTGTCCTTGGCATAAAACTCAACATAATTGCGGCTGTTGCTCTTTTTGCTGTCAGTGGCGTGATGATTCTGATGGGCGGTTTCAGCTCACCATGGACATGGGTTTATGTGATCAGCTATTTCACGTTTGTTCATACTATTTTTATCTTTGTTGCCGTGTGGGCCATGGTCCGAGCCTGGTCAGGGCAAAAACTCAGAGATGATTAAACAGGATTCATACAATGCTCTATTTTAATAAGGTTGTTTTAATCTTTTGTACGGCAATGGTTTCCAGTAGCACCCTGGCAGACAATGCGGATCGATTGATGCGCAAGGCAGGAAGGTATTTTGAACCATTGCCTGTCGAAATGCCCGGTGGGGAAAATGACACTTCGGAGCGTGTCGCACTGGGTAAAAAACTATATTTCGACACCCGTCTTTCCATCAATAACACCCAGTCGTGCAGCAGTTGTCATCTCGTCGAAGGTGGCCGCGCGGGGGTGGACAACCTGCCCACATCGCCTGGAGCAGAAGGAAAGCTGGGGACTCGCAATAGCCCGACCGTACTGAATGCCGGCTGGCAATTTGCTCAGTTCTGGGACGGACGAGCCAGTGATCTGCAGGATCAGGCCGGCCAGCCGATTCTCAATCCCATCGAGATGGGCATGCCGGATGAGCAATCGGTCATCGACAAGCTCGCAGCACTGGAGGAATACCAGCAGGCATTCGCCAAAGCATTCCCCGACAGCGCATCACCGCTCACCTATGCCAACCTTACCGAAGCAATTGCAGCATTTGAACGTACCTTGCGCACCGAGGCCCGCTTCGATGACTTTCTGCAGGGGAACAAAACTGCCCTTTCACCACAGGAACAAAACGGCCTGTCAATATTCATACGCGTGAACTGTGTGGAATGTCACGATGGTCCGCTGGTAGGTGGCGGATTGTATGAAAAACTGGGTAAGTACCAGGCATTTCAAAATACCGCTGACCAGGGCCGCTACGAAGTAACTGGCGATGATGAAGACCGTATGGTGTTCAAGGTAGCCCAGTTGCGCAATGTTGCCGTCACGGGACCCTGGTTCCACGATGGTTCGGTAACAACGCTGGATGATGCAGTCCGCAGCATGGCTGAGATGCAGCTTGATCAAAAGCTGGACGATGCAGAAATTAAAGCTATCGTGGCGTTTCTGGGTTCACTTACTGGCAAGGACCTGGAACAGAAACGCTAGAACCCCCTCGCACCTTCAATGCACTCTCTATTCCCTGCATGCACAATGATAGTGCCTTAAACTTTCCAACATCCCTCATTAAGCAATAATAATCAGCAGCTTACATTGCTGGCACACGACTTGCATTGAAGTGTGGCATTGACGCATTTTTAATGGAGTAGCAGTAATGTCTGAGTCGAAACTCAATCTATTATCATTCAGTGGCAAGATCCGTACCCTGCATCTGACCTGGTTCGCCTTCTTCCTCACCTTCGTGGTCTGGCTGGGGCTTGGCCCCATGATGCCTTTCATCAAGGAGGCCCTGGGGCTCACAGACCAGCAGGCGAAAGTACTGTTGATACTGAATGTGGCCTTGACCATCCCGGCACGCATCGTGGTGGGCATGCTGGTCGATAAATACGGCCCTCGCATCTTGTTCAGCACCATATTGATCCTTGGCGGCGCAATCAGCATATTTTTCGCCTGGGCCAACAGCTACGAAACACTGGCGCTGCTGCGTTTCCTCAGCGGCTTTATCGGCGCCGGCTTCGTGGTGGGTATCCGCATGATTGGCGAGTGGTTCCCGGCCCGTCAGACCGGAATCGCCCAGGGCATCTACGCAGGATGGGGCAATTTCGGGTCGGCAGGCGCTGCCATGACGCTGCCTTTCATTGCCGCCAATCTCGGCGGCACTGACGGCTGGCGCTGGGCCTTCACAATCGCCAGCCTGATCGCCATCGCCTACGGCGCTTATTACTATACTGCTGCGCGTAACACACCCAAGGGTTCCACATATTTCAAGCCCAGTAAGACCGGCGCCATGGAGGTAACAAGCGGCGGAGATCTGTTGCTCTACATCCTCATGAATATTCCACTTTTTCTGGCCCTGGGACTGCTCACCTGGAAGCTGTCACCTGCTGGGATGGCGCTCATTGGCCATGCCGCCACTGGCATTATCTATGGTGTACTGGCGGCGCTGTTCCTGCTGCAGTCATGGAAGATCTGGCACATGAACAGCCACGTGCTTAAGAAACCGCTACCGGAACTGCACCGCTACAAGTTCAAGCAGGTGGCCATTCTCGACTGGGCCTATCTGGTCACCTTCGGCACCGAGCTGGCGGTCGTCTCCATGCTGGCCATGTTCTATGTAGACTGGTTCGGCATTCCCAAGGTGACTGCCGCGCTGCTCGCTGGCATCTACCCCTTCCTCAACCTGTTCGCCCGCCCCGGTGGCGGCTGGCTGAGTGATCGCATCGGCCGCAAACTGACCCTGGTCATGGTCTTCTCCGGCATCGCCACCAGCTTCCTGATGCTGGGCCAGGTGGACAAGACCTGGCCGGTAGGGATGGTCGTGGGCATGACCATCGTTGGAGGCATCTTTTCCAAGGCGGGCTCTGGCGCAGTCTACGCCATGGTGCCGCTGATCCGGCGCCGCATGACCGGACAGATTGCCGGCATGGCGGGCGCATTCGGCAACGTGGGTGCGGTGCTCTTTCTGACCGTCAATACTCTCATCGAGTACGATCAGTTCTTTCTTTTCATCGGTGCTACAGCTGGTATCGTCTTCCTGCTGATCCTCTTCTTCCTGGAAGAACCGGAAAAGGCTATGGCCGAGGTCATGCCCGACGGTACGGTACAGATGATTGATGTGAGTTAAGCTAGTTTATATGAGCGGTGAACTGAAAATCGATTATGCCGTTGCCAGCGACAAGGGCGACAAGGCAGAGAATGCCGATGCTGCCGATGCAATGATGCCGGAAAGTGAGCTGCGGCTGACCAAGGGAGTAGCAGCTGCGATCGCCGATGGCATGAGTAGTTCGGAAGGCGGCAAGGAAGCCAGTCATGTCAGCGTCACCAACTTTCTAACGGATTACTTCAGTACACCTGAGTCCTGGACGGTCAAGACCTCTGCCAGTCGCATACTGGGTGCTTTGAATCGCTGGCTCTATTCACAGGGCCAGGTAAGGCATGATTCTGCCCGTGGCATGGTTACGACCTTCAGCGGTCTTGTTATCAAATCTTCAACCGCACATATCTTTCATGTCGGTGACTCGCGCATCTATCGCTTGCGTCAGGGTGAACTCGAGCAGCTGACACGTGACCACCGCGTCTGGGTATCTAAAGACCGCGACTTTCTATCACGCGCACTGGGCATTGATGCGAGTGTGGATATCGATTATCGCTCTGTTGGTGTTGAAGAGGATGACATCTTTCTGTTTACCACCGATGGCATTAGTGGCCACATTACCGATCATCGGATGCAGGAACTTCTAACTGAGAATGGCAATAACCTGCGTGCCTGTACCTCATCGCTGCTGGAAGAGTCGCTGCATAACGGCAGTACGGACAATGTTACCTGTCAACTGCTGCGTGTTCAGTCGCTGCCTGAGGAAACTGAAGACGACATCTACCTGAAGATCACCGAACTGCCCTTCCCCCCTGATCTGCAGCCAGGCATGAAGATAGATGGCTATGAGATCCTCCGTGAACTGCATGCTTCACGACGCAGCGAAGTTTTTCTCGCAAGAGACATGGACGATAACAATAAGGTCATCCTGAAAACACCATCGGTTAACTTCCGTGATGATCCTGATCACCTCGATGCCTTTCTGCATGAAGAGTGGGTGGGCAGACGCCTGAGCAATGCACATATTCTTAAAGTACTGAATCCACACAAGCGGCGCTTCCTGTACCACATCACCGAATACATCGAAGGCCAGAGCCTGCGTCAGTGGATAGACGACCACCCGCAGACACACATCAATACTGCCCGCGAATATCTCAAGCAAATTGCTGATGGCCTGCGAGCGTTTCATCGCGATGAGATGGTGCATCAGGACATCAAGCCGGACAATATCCTCATCGATTCCAACGGCACGCTTAAAATCATCGACTTTGGGTCAACACGTGTCGCCGGTGCAGCAGAGATCTGCAGTCGCATCGATCGCAGTATCCCGCAGGGAACAATTAACTATACAGCCCCGGAATGCGTAGAAGGCTCAGTCTGCTCCAACCGTTCCGACCTGTTTTCATTTGGTGTAATTGCGTATGAATTGCTGACCGGTAAGTTGCCTTACGGTGATAGCGACAAACCACGCATCGCCAGCAAACTGCAATACAGATCGTGCCAGCAGTACAACGAACATCTCGCGCCCTGGGTTGATGGTGCATTACGCAAGGCCGTGCACCCAAACCCGAACAAGCGCTACGACACCATGTCGGAATTGCTCTACGATCTGGAACACCCGAATGAATCGTTTATCACAGAAGAAAACAAACCGCTGCTGGAGAGCAACCCGGTGATGTTCTGGAAGTTGCTGTCGGGACTGCTGGCAGCAATATGTATCTTTCTGTTATTGCTGCTCGGCAGTAAATAATATTAACAGGAGTCGCTGCCAGTACTTCTTAATAACAGACCTATATCAGTGCCTAATCAGTCTGAAGTATGCATAGCAAGTGATAGCGCACCAGACAATACTTCTTAGACTCATGGCACCAACAGTACGAGCCTCGTACAGACCACCACCATAAATGTGCCAACCGAAGAAGGCGAAAGTCACCAGTGTTGCAACAAGAATAAATTCAGCAAGCCACACTGCCCAGCGTTGCTGAAACCACAACCCAATCCCTGCAAGTATATAAAAGAAGCCGGCGATAAAATTAAACCAGAGTACGAATGGGACATAGTTACCTGCGGCTACACGGGCCGGTCCATCGACAAATAATACCGTACCCCCTGATTTAATCGTTAGCAGGCCAAACAGTATCGCGACAAGACTGATGATCCAGATTCCAATGGGTCGATTTGAGTGAGTTGTGTTCATAACTATGTGCTTACTCTGAAGACCCAGCAACCGCATCAATTCTGTATGCCGCATGACAGGCGACACAATTCTGCATCAGTACAGAAAGTTGCTGCAGAGCATGCTCCGGATCTTCCAGCTCATCGGCATCCATGGCCAGCGTATCGAATTGCTTGTGTGTGTCGAAGCCAAGCTTTTTGAATGACAAGGGCAGCTTGCCGACAAGTGAACCTGGAACAGCCTGCTGTGCTGCAGCACCGACCTTACGTGCTGAAGCAGCGATCCGTGGCATATCTTTTTCACCCACAGCTTCAGTGATCGTCTGTACTGATTCCAGAAAGGCACGCATTTCAGCCAATACCAGATCCCGTTCACCGGGTTCCAACAGCAGAGCCTCGCGGCCGTCACTGCTCGGTGCGACGGACCCACTGATGATGAACTTGTATGTCATCGCAGATACTGCCAGTAAAAGTACCAGGCTGATTGTCCAGCACAATTTACACATATTGACTCCTATGTAGTCTGTTCCAGAATTGTTATTGAAACTGTATTAGTACGTTGGTCTAGCATTATGAAGTCACTGGATCTACAAATTTAAACACTCAAAGGAAGAAGTCCTTCAATATCCACCTTGAACCGGTCCACCGCCACTTTTTTTACCAGGCCTGCTCGCTTAAACTCGGCCATGACGCGACTGACTGCTTCGGTCGTCGCCGCCAGCATCGTGCCCATGTCATCCCGTGATGGTATGAAAATCACGCCTGCCGTCTCTGTCTCTGTATCTGCCAATTGGATCAACAACCGGGCGACCCGTGCTTTGACCCGACCAGTTCTAAGCTCCATTAGCCACGTATTGGC
>Ga0209013_10002624_pt1 | contig 16185 bp, 19 predicted proteins | sample Cruoilmetagenom2_FD_187291 | JGI IMG/M metagenome (GOLD analysis project Ga0209013, IMG submission 187291) | Oil polluted marine microbial communities from Coal Oil Point, Santa Barbara, California, USA - Sample 2 (SPAdes) (version 2) | ecosystem: Environmental > Aquatic > Marine > Oil seeps ...
GATCCCGGACATGTCAATCTGGCATATCGTCGGCCATTTGTGGGGACGGAGTCGATACAAGAAGCCGGCGAGGTTGTGAAACTGGTTGAAAGCATCATTACAGAAGCCAGTGAATGGTGATTTCGCAAATAAACAAGACGATTTTGCGTAGATTGGTGCTGAGGGACGAAGCCCAACCTACAATTGCATTAACTTTTTTTGGCGGGAGAACTCCATGAAAACATTTATTAGCAAGACTGTTCTATCACTCTGTTGCGTGGCTATCTACTCCTGCGCGAGCATTGATACCGCAGAGCATTACGCCACCACAGGTGAAAAACTCTACGCTGAAAACTGTTACGGCTGTCATCGCGAGGCAGCCAGTCTGAATGAACCGAAAGAATTCATTCATAAAACCATTCATTACGGAGGAAAAGTGATGCCCTCCTTTGAAGAGAGCCTCTCTGAAGCAGAACACCAGCAGATTATCGACTACATCCTGAGCCAACGATGAATTGATCAGCACGGAAATTTTTAGACGCTTTTTTCACCACGGAACACACGGACAACACGTAATTTTTCTGGTTTTCTTTGGCCCTTTTCCGAGTATTCCGTGTGTTCCGTGGTTTATTAATTAAACGATTTCTCACTCGATCAATGCTAATTAAATATTTTTTCCCGGCGGCTGCGGACGTGTGAAAGTCCACTGCCTGTCATCTGAATCCGCTTCCGAAAACTGGTAGCCGCCCCTGTTAAACGCCTTGATGCCATCAGGAGTTTCAATCCTGTTGCGCAAAATATAATCCGTCATCATGCCACGAGCGCGTTTTGCAAAGATGGCGATGACACGGGTCTTCCCCTCCTTGGTCTCCTTGAAATTAATCGTCAGCAGACGTCCTTTCAACAACTTTGGTTTAACCGCTTTGAAATATTCGTTGGATGCGAGGTTGATCAGCACGGCTTCCTGTTGCTGCTCCAGCAACTGATTAAGGCTGTCGGTGATGCGCTCCCCCCAGAACTGGTAGAGATTACTCCCTCGGGAATTCTCCAGCCTGGTCTTCATCTCCAGACGATAGGGCTGGATCAGGTCGAGCGGACGCAGGGCCCCATAGAGTCCGGAGAGAATACGCAGATGCTGCTGCGCATACTGCAGATCATCCTCGCTATACACATCCGTATCGATACCGCTATAGACATCCCCCTTGAATGCAAACAGCGCCTGCTTGGCATTTTGCAAAGTAAAGGGGGTGGAGAATGATCGATAGCGATCCACATTCAGATTGGCGATATTCTCGCTAATATCCATCAATTGCCGCAGAGAAACAGCGTCAATCTTGCGCAGTTCATTGATCAGCACCAGGGAATCCGCGAGTTGTTGTGGCTGTGTCTTGATCGCTGTTGCTGCAGCGGTTTCAAACTCCTGCCCTTTGGACGGAGAGAGCGTAATGATCATAAATCCATTCCTGCCGATGAGATGTTGTTCTGAAGAGCAGCAATTGTACTCTTGACGAAGGGATTTTTTGCCCCTCTATCACTGAGGTCACTCACTGGCTGAAGAGATCAGTGCAAATACATCAATGAACGCTACCTTTAAATATCTTATATTGATATGATCAAAAACCTATGTATCGCTGTACTAGATGCTCATCACGACACCCTTAAAAACACAATGGAATCCCATGTCTCAAATCAGCAACTTCCAGAAACTCGAACAGTGGCTCCAGCAACAGGTGATTGGCCAGCCAACGCTTGTCAACAGACTGATCATCGCACTGCTGGCGGATGGGCATTTGCTGGTCGAGGGAGCCCCCGGCCTTGCCAAGACGCGCGCCATTCACGTACTTGGCCAGCACCTGGAAAGCGACTATCAGCGCATTCAATTTACGCCGGATCTGATGCCGGCAGACATCACCGGCACAGACATCTTCTCCCAGCAGGAGGGGAAATTCCACTTTCAGCCGGGGCCGCTGTTTCACAACCTGATCCTCGCGGATGAGATCAACCGCGCGCCGGCAAAGGTGCAGTCGGCGCTGCTGGAAGCGATGGCGGAGAGGCAGGTCACTGTCGCCGGAGTGACGCGCAAACTTCCCGACCCATTCCTTGTCATGGCCACCCAGAACCCGATCGAGCAGGAGGGAACATACCCGCTGCCCGAGGCGCAACTTGACCGCTTCCTGATGCATGTGACCGTTGATTACCCGGAGAGGGAGCATGAGAAGCAGATCCTGCACCTGGTGCGCGGTGAGGTGCGCGAACAGCTGGCTGACGAGGCCCCTCCAGAGAGAGGCGTCGTTACCCGCGATGACATCCATGCCGCCCGCCAGCAGGTGATCGAGACCTATCTCTCCCAGCCGGTTGAGGATTACCTGATTCAACTGGTGCTGGCGACACGCAAACCTGAAACCTATGGCGAAGATCTTGCAGGCTGGATCTCATGGGGCGCCAGTCCGCGTGCAACCCTGGCCCTGGATCGCTGCTCGCGCGCCCGCGCCTGGCTTGCCGGACGGGACTATGTCGGACCGGAAGATGTACAGGCAATCGCACATGATGTATTGCGTCACCGTCTGCTGCTCAACTATGAGGCGGAAGCCGAAGGAATCACCACCGATCATGTCATTGACAACCTGCTGGAGAAAATCGCAGTCCCATGACGGCAATTTCCAGCAAGAGACACCAGCCTGAACTGGATGGTGTTGTCTCGGTGTCGCTGCAGTCACTGATACGTCTCGGCGGCAAGGCGCAACACCTGACCTCCCCGAGAAGCATTATCCGCGCCTCGCTGCAGGGACTGCATCTCTCCCCCTTCAAGGGGCGTGGTATGGATTTTGCTGAAACCCGCCCCTATGAGGATGGCGACGATGTGCGCAACCTCGACTGGCGCGTCACGGCGCGCAGCGGCAAGCTGCACACCAAGCTTTTTCAGGAGGAGCGCGAGCGGCCAGTGCTGCTGTGCATAGATCTGCAGCCACCGATGTTTTTTGCCACGCGCGGCGTCTTCAAGTCTGTCATTGCCGCGCAGGCGGCGGCGTTGCTGGCATGGAACGCGTGGAAAGCCGGTGATCGCGTCGGCGGCCTGATTTTTGATGGCGCAAACATTCATGAAGTGCGTCCACTGAGAAACCGTTCGCGAATGCTGCACCTGTTGAAGATGATCAGTGAAGCAACGCTCCACCGGCCACAAATACGGACGCAGCAAGCCCAAACACAGCAGCTATCAGAGGCGCTGAGTAATCTGCGCCGCGTCGTGACTCCCGGCTCACGGATTTTCCTGTTGAGTGATTTTCACGGCATCGACGCGGTTGTGCGCAAACAGCTCGCCGTACTGGCGCGCAACAGCGATCTCTATCTGCTGATGATCAGCGATCCCATGGAACAGCAGTTTCCCGCGGCCGGTCAATGGAGAGTAACCGACAGCAGACGCTTTCTGCAACTCGACTTCTCCCGGAAAAAAGCGCGTGTGGATTATCAAAAACAGTCTGCGTCAAGAGTAGAGCAGCTGCAGCAACTTGCGCATCAGCACCGCTTCTCACTGATTCAGCTCTCAACACAGGATGACGTCTTCCTGACCCTGCAGCAACACCTGGCAGGACAACACCGATGAATGACGAACTTCCTCTGCGCGGCCCGGATATGCCCGATCCACTCAGCTGGTGGCCACCGGCACCGGGTTGGTGGATAGTGCTGATTGTCATGCTCATTATCGCGTTTACCCTCAGATGGTGGCTGATGCGCCCTCGCCCTGTCAACTACTGGGTCGAAGCGCAAAAGCAGCTCCAACGGATTGAACAAACAACAGACAACCATCTGCTGCAGCTGCAGGAGATTTCATCACTGCTGCGCAGAATGGCGATACTGCGTTTTGGACGGGAGGACTCCGCCAGTTTGACCGGCAATGCATGGCTGGAGCTGCTGGACTCAGCCTGGCCCCGTGATGACTTCTCGCGGGGAGCCGGCGTTTTGCTCGAAGATGCTCCCTACCGGAAACAATCAGAGAGTGACAACAGCGAACTTTTCAGCATAACAGCTGAATGGCTGCAGTATCAGCAGGCCCCTCCAGCAGATGACCAGGTGCAGCAGGATGTTTGAGTTCGCCTGGCCGTGGATGTTTCTGCTGCTGCCGCTGCCGCTGCTGATCTGGTATTTCATACCTCCCCTCGCAGCCAGGCATGGCAGTGCGCTGCATATCCCCTACCTGGCTGACTTCTCTGCAGTGGCTGCAGATGAGATCAGTATCAGCAGCAGCAAACTGCCGCTGATACTGCTGGTGTTGGGCTGGCTGGCGCTGGTCACTGCAGCCGCACGCCCGGCCTGGGTTGGCGACGCTGTTGAAATCAGCCGCTCGGGGCGTGACCTGATGCTGGCCATCGATCTCTCGGGGAGTATGGAGGAGAAAGACTTCCAACTGCGCGGACGCCGGGTCGACCGCCTCACCGCGACCAAGGCCGTGGCCGGGGAGTTCATCAAAAAACGTGAGGGTGACCGCATCGGCTTGATCCTGTTCGGTGACCAGGCCTATCTGCAGACACCATTGACCTTTGACCGTCAGACTATCCACCGCTTGCTGAATGAATCCGCTACTCGTTTGGCCGGTAGATCTACGGCGATAGGAGATGCTATCGGACTCTCCATTAAACAGCTGCGCAAACAAGAGGATCGCCAACAGGTATTGATCCTCATGACCGACGGCGCCAACACGGCCGGTCGCGTCAGCCCGCTCGAGGCGGCAAAAATGGCTGGCCGGGAAAAATTAAAGATCTACACCGTCGGCATCGGCGCCATCCCCCGCGGGAGACGCGGACCGTTCGGCATGAGTTTTCCTGCCGGCAGATCTGATCTCGATGAAACGACGCTGAAAGCCATCGCCAAAGAGACCGGTGGTCAATATTTCCGCGCGCATAATACCCAGGAATTTGCCCGCATCTATGATGAACTCGATCGCCTTGAGCCAGTAGAAAAAGAACTGGAGAGCTACCGTCCCAGGCGCGACCTTTTTCACTGGGCGCTGTTGCTGTTTATGTTGATGAGCGCCATCACCCTGTGGTTGAGGAGAAGCCGGTGATTCAGGATTTTCATTTTCTCTATCCATGGTGGCTGCTCCTGCTACTGCCGCTGGCTCTGCTGCTGTGGCAGCTGCGACGTTACCGTGGAGCCACTGGAGGTGAATGGAACAGAGTGGTTGATCCACGCCTGCAGCCCTATGTGATCATCCGCGGAGAGGCTGTTCAAGAGGATCGCACATGGTGGCTGATCGCCCTTGCCGGCATCATTGCCATTACCGCTCTTGCCGGCCCCGCCTGGATAAAGCAGCCCCAGCCGGTGCATAAACTGCAGTCACCGCTGGTCATCCTGCTCGATCTCTCCACATCGATGTATGCGCAGGACCAGAAGCCAAATCGTCTCACGCGCGCAAGGTTTGAACTCTCCGACCTGCTCGAGGCGCGCCGTGAGGGGCAGACCGCGCTGATCGTTTTTGCCGGAGACGCCTTTGCCGTCACCCCGCTGACACAGGACAATGACACCATACTGGCGCAGGTCAAGGCGCTCTCGCCCGCGATCATGCCGGTGCCCGGAAGCCGCGCCGACCTGGCCCTGAAATCAGCCGAAAAACTGTTTGAGCAGGGCGGCGTCAGCAGCGGAGACATCCTGCTGTTGACTGATGGCATCCCCAAACTGGAGCGGGCGGCAAGCATCGCCAGAGAGCTCGCCACTAAAGGCTTCGATCTCTCCATCATGGGAATAGGCACGGAAGATGGCGCACCCATCCCGCTGCCAGGGGGAGGCTTTCTCAAGGACCGGCAGGGAAACATGATTGTCGCAAAGCTGCAGATGAAGCAACTGCGCCAGGTCGCTGATGCAGGCAACGGTATTGCCATCGAGGCGACGCTGGATGATAGTGATCTGCAGCAGATGCTGTCGCGCTTCACGCGTCACCAGAGCATGGCCGGCAGCGACTCGGAAAACCCTCTCCAGGCTCAATTGTGGCGTAATGAAGGCATCTGGCTGCTGTTGCTGCTGCTGCCGCTGGCTGCTCTGACTTTTCGCCGTGGCTGGGCGCTGATGCTGGCATTTATGATACTGCAGCCAACACCCTCCCATGCCGTCGAATGGTCTCAGCTGTGGCAGGATATGTGGCTGCGCAGTGATCAGCAGGCGCAACGCGCACTCAGCTCCGGCAAGCCGGAGGAAGCTGCGGAGAAATTCAGCAATCCTGCCAGCAAGGGGGTTGCCAACTACCTGGCAAAAAATTATCAGCAGAGCGTCGAGGATCTGCAGCAGCTCAAGAGTGTCAGCGCGAACTACAATCGCGGCAATGCGCTGGCCAGACTCAAAAAATACAAGGAAGCGATCAAGGCTTACGATGAGGCGCTAAAAGAGGACAAGAAGCATGAAAATGCCACCTACAACCGCGACCTGGTCATGAAGGAGCTGGAAAAACAGCAACAACAGCAGAAACAACAGGAGCAACAGGATCCTGACAGTCGCCAGGAGGAACAGGATCAGCAACAGTCGCAGCAACAGGATAACAAGGAGAGTCAGGAGCAGCAGCAGAGCGAACAGCAGCAACAGTCCGAGCAACAACAGCAGGAGAAGGACGAGCAGCAGGAATCGGATTCACAGCAGCAGTCTGATCAGAACAAGGAGGATCAGGAGCAGGAATCAGATTCACAACAACAGTCTGAAGAGAACAAGGAGGATCAGCAGGAGCAGTCGGATTCACAACAACAGTCTGAAGAGAGCAAGGAGGACCAGCAGCAATCTGATTCGCAGCAACAGGAAAAGGAGGAGAAGGAGAAGGAGGAGCAACAGGCCGAAAAAGAGCAGTTAGAGAAACAGCAGGCTCAACAGCAGCAGGCAGAACAAGAGCAGGCTGCAGAACAACAAGCGAAAGAGAGGGAGATGGAGCAACAGGAGAACGAGCGGCAGCAGGGCCAACAAGGCAGCCGCAAGCCGAAGGACGAGCAGGAGCAGGCCAGTGAGCAGTGGCTGCGCCAAATACCGGATGACCCTGCCGGATTATGGCGCCGTAAATTCGAATATCAATATCGCAAACGCAGAGGCGTTCCCCAGGAGCAGTCGTGGTAATCAACCGGCATAGAACAATTTTCAACCTTGTCACAGCAACGCTCATGTTACTGCTGGTTTCATTGCCGCTGCAGGCGGCTGAAATCAAGGTGACAGTCGACCATGACCCGGTGGGGCTGAATGAAACATTTACCCTCATCTATGAACTCGATAAAAGTCCCGACTCACCTCCGGACTTCACCCCGCTGCATGATGACTTCGACCTGATCAAGCAGGGGCGAAGCAGCAGCACTAGCTGGGTCAACGGCAAGTTCAGCTCATCGATCAAGTGGAACCTGGTGCTGCGCCCGCTCCGCGCCGGCAAGCTGAAGATCCCTCCGGTTCAGTTTGGTTCGGACACATCTGACGAGCTGGAAATCACGGCTATTGAAGCAGCCCAGTTCCGCCCTCAGCGTGACAAGGGCAGTAATCATGTTGCCCTCGAAGTCGAAGCTTCACCAAAAAGCGCTTATGTCCAGCAACAGATCATCTATACGGTGCGACTGTTGATCAACACCAATATCAGTCGCAACTCAACGCTCAGCGCTCCACGGCTGCAGGGTGGCAATGCCATGATCGAGCAGATTGGAAAGGAGTCACAGTACACCGCGCAGCGCCAGGGTGTGAACTGGCAGGTGGTGGAGAGACGTTACGCAGTAACTCCACAACAGAGCGGCGTCCTGAACTTCGAACCGATCCATTTTGAAGGCCAACTGGTTCAGCAGCAGCCATCAAACCAATTTGATCCATTCAATATGCTCAACACCATGTTGGGGCCAGTCTCACATATTTTCTCTGATCCACTCAGCGTAGAAGTCAAACCCCAGTCAGCCGGCTTTAGCGGTAATCTGTGGCTGCCGGCCAGCAAGCTCGAGATTCACGGCAAGTGGTCGACACCAGCGGATTCACTGAAAACCGGTGAACCCGCCACCCTGATTATCAGTGTCACGGCAGAGGGTCTCAGAGCCGAGCAACTGCCGGCGCCTGAGATCGCATTCCCCGCCGGCCTCAAATCCTACGACGACCAACCGGAGCGCAAAGACAGTGTCACCAAGAGTGGCATCAAGGGCGTGCTGCTGCAAAAAATTGCGGTGGTGCCGACCAAAGCCGGCAGCTACAGCATTCCAGCCATTGAGATTCCCTGGTGGAATATCAATACCGACAAGATGGAGATTGCACGCCTTGATGCAATCGACATCAAGGCCAGTGGAGAAGAGGTTAAAACCGACCTTTCCCAACCGGGGAGAAGCACATCGGAGACTCAGCCTGCAGCAGCTGCAACGGATAGACCGCAGGCGAGTCAGTGGTGGAAAACCGCAGCCCTGTTGTTTGCGCTATTATGGCTCCTGACCATTGCCGCACTCTTCTGGTATTTCAAACTACGCAAACCCAAGCCCCGCAAGCCCGCTGATGGCAATGGCCACAAACCGCTGCTCGACAGCCTCGAAGCGGTAACGCAGTATGGGAGACTGCGGTGCAGAAAAGTGATACAGGCAGCGCGCAGTAACAACCCGCAGGCAGCCCGCAACGCCCTGCTGAAATGGGGAGAATCCGTTTTCCCTGAAGTTCAGATTCACTCGCTCTCAAGCCTGGTGCAGCAACTGGATGGCGCACTGGCAACCGAAGTGGAAAAACTCAACCTGTCGCTCTACAGTATCGACCCCGGAGAGTGGTCAGGATCAGAACTCGCAGAGAGCATCCTCAAGTGGCACAACTCCAAAAACCAGGATCAGCATAAACAGGCAGAACGACTTCCTCCGCTGAACAAACTGTAGCCGCGCCTCTCACGACTCAATCTTCTCCAAAGCCAGCTCCGCTTCGGTTTTCATGTCAAATTTTCTCATCACCCAGACTGGCGGGCAGAAACCGGTAAATGAACTTTGCAAACAGTTAAAACCGATAAAAAGGGTCAAACTCGAATACTGCCAAGTTATGCCGCCATTGCGAGCGCAGCGCGGCGCTAATTTTGCTCGGAGCAACATTGAACGCACCTTGTGCGACCCGTAAGGTAAATTACAAGGATGTAATTTATAATCTCATTCCCAAAAGGCTCAATACGGGCTTATTGATAATTGAGCATCCAAATAATTTTTCGTTTTCTCGATCATTCTGGCGTCAAACTTCTCTTTATTGATGATGAAACGCTCATGTTCTCCAGTGGAGATTAAATCCACCCCATCATGGGCTTCAACCGAAAAAACCAGTTTTCTTCCTTCAACTTTGATCAGTTCAACCAACGCCGTGATCTCAAGACCTGGCGGCGTTGCCGCTTCGTGAGTAACATTAATGCGAATTCCAACTGTCTGTTCTTGCGGCCAGTCAATGTGGGGATTTATCGCCTTGATACAACTCCACTCCAGTAATCCAACCAGATATCCTGTCGCAAAAACCTCAGGCATCGCCAGGAACTCGGGAGACTCCGGGTAAAGGGCGGGAACAGTCTTGGACAGCGGCACCACGAACTTATGTTCGTACCTGATTCCAGATTTTAGCGTCTCTTTCAATTTTTTCTCCTACAACAACAGTGAGTAACCCAAACCAACGACATGACGGGGGGTGCAAGCACCTCTGCCAGCAGTTAATTTGTCAGCACGATTTTCCCGATGCTGGAGCCCGTCTCAAGTTGATTATGCGCGGCCATGATATTCTCTGCGGACATCCGTCCGTAGGTTTTATTCAGGGTCGTTTTGATTTTCCCTGAATCAACCAGGTTGGCAATGGAGTTCAGCAGTTCATGCTGCTTGATCATATCAACCGTTTTGTACATCGAGCGTGTAAACATGAACTCCCACACAAACCCCGCGCTTTTGGATTTTAATCTATCCAGATCATGCTTTTGTGACGTTCCCACGATGCTGCATATTACTCCCTGCGGTGCAATAAGCTCTGTCATCGCTTCAAAGTGGGCGTCGCTGCTGTTCAGGCAAAGAATATATTCGGGAGCTGAAAGATTGCGTTGTTTCAATTGCGCAACCATCTCTTCATGATGGTTGATGACTTCATCAGCACCCAATGATTGACACCACAGGCAGCTCTCCTCTCTCGATGCGGTTGCTGTCACCCGTAGATTGGCGACCTGCTTCGCAAGCTGAATGGCGATTGAACCGACCCCCCCTGCCCCGCCGATGATAAGCACCTGTTTAGCGCTGTCGACCTCGGGATCGATTTTCAGACGATCGAACAGGGATTCCCATGCTGTAATGCCGGTCAAAGGCAAAGCCGCCGCTGCCGCAAAATCCAGCGACTCCGGCATTCGGCCTACGATACGTTCATCCACCAGTTGATGGGAAGCGTAGCTGCCGCTTCGGGTGATATCTCCTGCATAAAAAACCCGCTCTTCCGGCTTAAACAGGCTGACTTTTCCACCGGCGGATTCGACGATGCCGGCGGCATCCCAGCCAAGAATCCGGGGTGGGCTAAGTGGATCTGCAATACCCTGGCGCACCTTGTAATCAACCGGATTAACCGATATCGCCTCTATTTTTACCAGCAGATCATGGCCTTCAGGTTTCGGCGTCTGTTGTTCAAATTCGACAAAACGACCTGTTTTGCTGTTGCTATCAAGCTGATAACCAATTGCTTTCATACGTCGCTGACTCCACGAAAATAATCATAGGATGTGCAGCCTGTTTGACCCCATCACCGCCCACAGTGCAGGGGTGTCCGCACAGGCAACCGCCCTGATATCTTTTCTTGTTCATTACGTTACTGAATTTTCATCGATTCATTACGCTACCAGATATAGACAGCTTCCAGTCACATTTATTTCATCTCTATCTCTCGGGGAAATGGCATAGGCTGGAGAGTAACCGGCTCACTGTGAGGGAATCTCTGAATAAGTCCATGGGATGGGGGTTCGGGGGAAGGGTGATCCGGATACCCATTGTAAACCTTTGATAGATATCACCTTCCCCCGTAAAAAAACTTGTAGGAATGTTCTGGTCGAAGCTACCGCATCCTGCTCTCGCCCCTCACCTACATCCTTGTAGGCGAGGCGCGGAGCGACTTGATCAGAGCTTTCTGAGCAGTAGTGGAAAATGCATTTATTCGACCTATAGTCACTCAACAGGATGCTGCCGTATCCACTCGGCCCGGGTAAAGTCCTCCACTCACGAGCGAACAGCGAATTTACAGTATATTTCCAGACTATGACGATCTTAACGGCCACCAACAAACTGAGATGCCACGTGTAGACTGGGCAAATTGCATGGGTTCCGCCTTTGTGTGATACTGACATGCATCTTCATGTGACTGAATTTTCCACCCATGACCCGCACACTGGTACTCGGCATCGGCAATACCCTGCTTTCTGACGAAGGCGTTGGCATCCATGTGATCGATTACCTCCGCCAACAGCATCCGGCCCCTGAAGGGGTCAGCTACCTGGATGGCGGCACACTGAGTTTTACCCTTGCCGGCGAGATCGAAGATGCCGACAACCTCATCGTGGTGGATGCGGCTCAGCTAGGGGATCGACCTGGCGCCGTGCACTGCATGAGAGGCGACAGCATGGATCACTTTCTTGGTACGGCCAAACGCAGCGTACACGAAGTGGGACTGCTGGATCTGCTGGATATCGCCAGGCTCACCGAGACCCTGCCTGAAAACCGCGCCCTGATTGGCATCCAACCGGACATCATCGACTGGGGCGAACAGCCCACAACTGCAGTATCATCCGCCATCCCCATCGCGGCAAATCATATCACTAACCTCATTGCAGCCTGGCATCAGCCTGATAGCAAGCGCCAGCAAACTCCGGGGGCGGCATGAATCCCGGTGAGCGCAATCTGAAGGTAGAGATTGGCGGTCATCACACCGGCAATATCCTGCCCCTTCTGCATGAAATCCGTCACGCCTTGCGCAACCTGCTGGATAACGGCGAAACCACCACCATCGACCTGCGCGGCCTGCCCATGGCGCCGGGTGAACAGGAGCAGCTTCTGGAGGTCTTGGGAAAAGGAGAGATCAGCGTCCACCTGGATGCGCTGGGCAAGAGCGAAATCATCGAGTCCGGCTACGCAGGCGTGTGGCTGATTGTCCATTACAATAACAACCGGGAAGTGATGGGCAAGTACATCGAAATCACCCGTATGCCGGCTATACTGGAAGCTCAGAGCGCTGATATGGAAGAGTCGCTGGCGGCATTAGAAGTCAAGCTGGAGGAACTCTGAATGAGCGTTTTCAGTCTGTACAAGCAGCCAATACGCCGCCGGGCGCTGCTCCATATCGCAGCGAGCACCAGAGAGTTAGCTCCCTGACCTCTCTCGAATTGCACGTTGACCTGTGCAGACTTCAACAAAGCACGGATTGATTGATAACTCACCCTGACGCATCCTCATGCGTTGACCTCCCTGGCGCTATAGGCATACGCCTCTGCATCAAAAAAGCCCTGGCTGACATGACAGGCGCCATCTTCAATATCAAACAACCAGAACCCCTCGTGATGCTCCTTGGTCGCACTTCCCGCGCAGAAAAGATCCGCTTTCAATCCATCCAGCGGCGTGCGGTAGCATCGATGCACATGACCGCATAACAGCGCCCCTGTGAATATTTTTTTGCAGATCGCTAGAAAATCGTCGGCATTATGCAGTCCATGCAGCCGGGTATCCGGCTTGCCATTTTCCAGCCTGGATGCGTAGTGCGTCATGACGAAGATGAAGCGTCCAGTGAGCCGCACATCATCCAGAATACGATTCAGCGCCTCCAACTGTACGCGCGGAATGCAGCCATCAGAGCGCCATGGAAGCGGGTTGGGTTTAGCGCTGTTGACGGCGATGACTGCGACATCGTCACCGATCAGCCGCACAAAAGGCCAGATGCCGTCCGTGCAGTACTCGGGCATATCGGTTTGCATGGCCGTACCGAAGTTGTCGAAAAAATAGTGATTTTTAATGACATCTTTTGCATAGATGTCATGGTTTCCCGGCACCGTGATGAAGCCGTGCGGCGCATCGGTCAGCGGCGCAATCAATTCAGCGGCGTTGCGCAGCTCCGCATCAAGTCCGAGCGCCGCATAATCCCCGGTGCAGAGCACCAGGTCGACGCCGTTCTCTTTTTTGAAGTTGTTCAGCGCCGCGATCTTCTCCTCGGCTTCATCGAAAAAACGGCCTCTACCCGCCAGCAGATTCAATGCTCCGATGGCGCGCTTGCCAAACCATTTTTTAAACGGCAGGGTGCGCAGCGAAAGATCGAAGTGGGGGTCGCTGAAATGTAAAATACGCATTGCAATTAGTGTGCTTTCTTCAGCAGGGGACAAAACTCAGGCAGCACCAGCTCGATTGCGCCGGGAAGAACCTCGAAACGAATCACCTTTGAACGGTAAGGCTCGCCGTCGAGGTTGACCGGCACGATTTTACCATGCGCAGACATCTCCACCCACGGCGCTTGAAACAGCATCACAAATTCACCCTCGGGCGAGGGATTGAGAAGCTCGTCAATCACCTGCGGGAGATCCCGGGCGGAAAAGTCCTTCACAATCAGCACATCCAGAAGTCCATCGTCGATAGAGGCATTTGGCGCCAGCACCTGCCCTCCTCCGGCCTGCCTGCCATTACACACAGCGCCAACAATGGCGGCCCCGGAAAGCTCGACCTCATGGGTAACAAATTTGCCCCTGTATGGAGCAAAGTTCATCGCCTTGACCAGCCCGGTCAGCGTATAAGCGCCGCCGCCGAGGAAGTTTTTCAACTCCACGGGAGTATCCACTGTCACCTCGGCGCCAAATCCGCCGGTCGCCACGTTGACGAAGTGGCGCTCATTTGCTCTTCCGATATCGATTGGCGTGCTTTTGCCGTCAACTGCCAGAGAGAGCGCCGCCACCGGATCACGTGGGATGTTGCAGGCAGTTGCAAAATCATTGGCTGTACCCAGGGGCATGATGGCCAATTCAGGGCGCCGGGGTAACTTCACCAGTGCATCGGCTACCACGTTGACCGTACCGTCGCCTCCTCCCGCAATAATGCGTTCAACACCTTCGGCTATGGCCTCATTCACCAGGCGTTCGACGTCACCTGACTCATAGGTGGCGCGCACTTCCAGCGAGTGTGTCTGCTTGCGCGTCTCTGAAATAGCGTCCCTGACGCTTTTCAGCCCCGCTTTTTTTCCATTCAGGATGATGCGTGTTCTCATGATGCAAGACTTCTCTATTGGAATTCTCCGATGACCCTTGCTGCATAGCTTCCGCATCCTGATGAAGCTCCTCGATGTCGTGGCAAGTAGAACCGGGAGGTTATTTTTGGACAACTCACAAGGCGGAATTTCAGCAGCAACAGCATTTCTGCCTGAAAAAGGGCATCCTTCATTTTTGGTTTGCGGTTTGTCATCTCGACATAGGAGAGATCCTGACGCCCCGTGCGTCAAGATCCCTCTCTTTATCAACTATCTGGCAACAGCAGGTTCTCGAAAGGCTGGTGATTTTTCCAGCGGTAGGTGCGAAAATCACGTTGGTCGGTTGAGAGAATACGTCCATGCCCGAGTTCCTCAGCAAGAATAACCAGGGATGCATCGGCCAGATGCATCGGCAACTCGGCATACTTTTTCATCAACTGTCGTATGCGGCCAAGATGCCCGGACTCCATCCGGAAAATCTCCATACAGCTCTGATCTATTCCCAACAAAAAAGCATCGCAAGCGTGCGCTCCCTGCTTTGTTTGTAGTAGATAGGATGTTTCACTAATAACTGGCCAGGTGGTAATGGGATCAAATTGTAGTGACTGAGCCACTTTAATTGCAAAATTATGGAATCTGTCTTTTTTTGAACCGATTGCGACCCAAAAACCGGTGTCAATGATAATGCTATTTTGCAACTTCAGGGTGCTGTGGGTACTTTTCATCCAGATACTCTGCAACATATTGTTTATAGTTGACGGAAAGATCCTCTTCCCCATCAAATGAGCCCACGAAATCACTGGCCAGCAGCGCTTTCATCTTGTCCCCCGGTTTTGCCTGATTTTGAAGATGATTTGCAGCTTCTCGAAGTGAATACTTCAATACGTCAGTGACAGTTTTCAGCCCTTTCTTTTTCTGGATAGTCTCAAGATAATTTTTACTCTCGGCATCCAGCCTGGCAGTAATTCTCATCATTATCTCCTGAAGCGTAACAATTGCCCAAATACCGTCCGACACTTTGTATGACAAAATTATAGGTCAATATCTTCTGATTAGAAAGAAACCTCAAAACACGGGTTCATTAGTTGTGACCTCACCGTCTCTGCAACAAAGAAATCGATATTGCAGGTATCATCCCGATTACCCTAATACTGAACTGTTCGGGATTTCCGAACAGTTTATTTTGGCGCAGACCATCTTAATCCGGGAAAACGGCTGAAATCATGGTCCATAGTGATCCATTCACTGCCTGTTTCTATTGCCAGCGCTGCATGGTAGGCATCCGGGATCAGGTTGCCTCTGGCGTTCACTTGTTCGCAGAGTTTCCTGAAGATCTCCCAGTGGCGTAGCTGTGGCGCCACAATCACGCAGTTAGGCTGGCTGCGTATCTGTTCAATAAAAGAGAGTGCATCTTGAAGGGAACTAGGCGGGTCGAAAATTTTTGGGTGCGTGACAATGCGTAAAAAACCACTCAAAACAAGATCTGACATGGCGAATGCTTCATCAGAATTAATGAGTGTCTCAAGCCAATGAATGCATGCACCATGGTGAGGGGCATCCTGCCGATGCGCATAAACCAGTATATTGACATCAGGCAACTGCATACTAATTGTCCATCACATCCAGCAGCGCCGCCGAATCATCCAGGTCTATTCCTGGATTGACCCCATTCCCATTCACAGTCGTCAATTTAACCCGATGCCGCTTTTTTGATGCGGAACGGCTCATTAGCTTCTCCCGCAACGCATCTTCAACAACCGCTGTAAATGTTTTACCTCGGGCAAATGCATATTGCTTCGTCGCCTCCAGCAACTGGTCATCAAGTCGAATAGTCGTTCTCATGCATCACCTCATCAACGCCCTGCATCAATATGTCATATTATAAGCTATTGAAAATCATGAAACAAGATGCCATGCGTTCAAATATTGACAACCTGCCGTAAAGGGTTCGCCCCTCTTCTTGCGTTACAAGTGAACGAACAGAACACCATGTTTCAGATTGTGGCGCCTTTTCTAAGCATCCTGTGCGGCAGTGAA